>Ga0315899_10001072_pt1 | contig 31739 bp, 24 predicted proteins | sample LakEriMetagenome_2_FD_203518 | JGI IMG/M metagenome (GOLD analysis project Ga0315899, IMG submission 203518) | Freshwater fungal communities from buoy surface, Lake Erie, Ohio, United States - Buoy 4 MA112 | ecosystem: Environmental > Aquatic > Freshwater > Lake | place: USA: Lake Erie, Ohio...
TCGTGTTGCAAAAGAAACTATTCAAGAAGCTACAGCATGAATGCACTAAACCAAATACACCCCGATGCACGCATCGGAAACAACGTCGAAATCGGAGCGTTTACAACTATTGCCGCAGACGTAGAAATTGGAGAGGGAACCTGGATAGGTCCCAACGTCACAATCATGGACGGTGCGCGTATCGGTAAGCATTGTAAGATTTTTCCGGGTGCCGTTATTTCTGCTATCCCTCAGGATCTCAAATTTGAGGGCGAAATAACAACTGCAGAAATTGGCGACTATACAACTATCCGCGAGTGCTGCACCATCAACCGAGGCACTAAGGACAAATTCAAGACACTAGTTGGAAGCCATTGCCTTCTCATGGCCTATGTTCACATTGCTCACGATGCTACCGTTGGCAACCACTGCGTTATTGCTAACAGCGCCAATATTGCCGGTCATGTCGACATTGAAGACTGGGTTATCATAGAAGGTGTTGTGGCTATACAACAATTTGTTCGAATTGGCCAGCATGCCTTCATCGCCGGTGGAAGCTTGGTTCGAAAGAACGTGCCTCCCTATGTGAAAGCAGCGCGAGAACCATTGAGCTACGCAGGCGTTAATACGGTTGGCTTGCGCCGCAGAGGTTTCGATAATGAAGTTATTGCGCACATTGAAGACGTCTATCGCATGATGTACGTGCACAACAGCAATATGAGCCTCGCTATGCATGCTGCAGAACTCGAGCTGCCAAGCACAGAGCACAAGCAAATCATTCTCGACTTCATTCGGGCGAGCGATAAGGGAATCATACGCGGACCACAAGGACTCTAGGCAATTGAATGTTCTGCTCGACCATATTTCCAAACGTTACCAAAAGCAATGGATATTTCAAGGAGTATCTTACACCTTTGACTCGGGATCATGCACCGCTGTTTTAGGAAGTAACGGCTCAGGTAAATCAACGCTTCTTCAAATCATTGCCGGTTATGCATCTCCTTCAGAGGGAACGGTGCGTTGGCAAGCTTATGAAAAGGACATTCAACGACACCATATTTACCGACATGTAGCTATTTGCTCCCCATCCATTCAATTGTGGGATGACTTGACTCTTGATGAGAACTACGCCCTGTTTGTGCAATTCAAACAAATACCTGCAATTTCGAATTCATCCCAATTTGCTCAGACCCTCCAACTGGAAAAGCACCTTTATAAACCATTGAAATCCTTTTCAAGTGGGATGAGGCAGCGGGTTAAATTAGGTCTTGCCATCATGAGTGATACGCCACTATTGCTGCTTGATGAACCTTGCTCGCACTTGGATGCCAATGCTGTCGAATGGTACCAATCGCTCCTTCACCTGAATACAGCAAACAAAACAGTAATCATTGCCTCTAACTTGGACGAAAGAGAAACGTTTATGTGCCAAAAACAGTTAGACATCAACCGCTACAAATCCTGAACCTGATGTCCTGGACGTAACAAATCGTTCACGGTTTTCACGGGGTTAAAAGTCGATATGGGGACCTCGACAAAAACAGAATTCCATAAAGCCATGGCACCGTTCCATAACCCCGGCCATTCGAGTGCCTTGAGCACTGCACCCTGCTGAAACTTTTCAGTCACAAATCCGGATGTGTAGTCAATAAAATCTTCCAGCTGATAATTTTCACCTACCCGGTTTCGAATGCTACAAACGATATCGACCGGATTAAAATGGGTTGCTGACATTAGAATCTTGGCTTGCGCCGCATCCGCCAACTCTACCTGGCTTCGCTCTACAACTTGTTTACTGATGTATCCTCCCTGCATCTTGACCCAAAACGGGCCTCCTCCTGGCTCACCTTCATTACGAACCATACCGCAAACACGAAGCGGGCGGTCTAGCCTGAGCACGGCGTATTGATGCAGCTGTTCACGATTCATTCCCAAGGGTAATCCGGGCTGAAACCACGTCTGAATAAACTCCAAGGCCTCGTCGAGTCGTGTATCATCCTTATCCAAACTCGACAGAAAATCAAAAACACGCGTGCGCAGGTCAACAAGAAGACCACCTAAAATCTGCTTGTACAAAACTGTATCAGACAAGCTGCTGCGAACCGTCACATTATCGATATTCTTCATGAAAATCACGTCTGCATCCAGCTGCTGCAGGTTATGTATCAGCGCTCCATGTCCGCTTGGGCGAAACATCAAGTTGCCATCTGCATCGCGAAATGGCTCATTGTCTTTGGTGAGAGCTAGGGTATCCGTGGTTGGGCTCTGAGCGCTATATGTCAGTTCAAAATGATCATATTCAAATTGTTTCAGTTTTTTCTCGAAATAAGAAACCACCCGCTCAGCATGCTGCGGAGCCAGTGTAAAGTGAATTCTGCATTTGCCATCGAGCTGCTTGGCGTATGCGACCGATTCATGCAAGTGCTCATCAAAAGCACAACAAAGCTCGTCAGCATATCGATGGAACACCACCAACCCCTTTAACTGATCATCATAGTTCAATCCGTCCTTGCCAAGTATGAACTGGAAAATCACACCCCAGTTATTGCTCTCGCGCAGTTGATTCAAATCCAACCCGGCCTCTTTCATTCTATTCTCAAGCAGAGGAATAAAAGGGAACTGATCAAATCGCAATATGAGCTCTTCAGTGAGCTCAGAAACATTTTCAATATTGTAATTATACAGATGCTTGAACATCCGGCTAGCTGCCCCTGACGCAGGAACAAACTTCTGAATCGTCAATTTTTGTCGTGCTGCTTCATAAATACGACTGTAGTTCAAGCTATCGGTTGCACTCAACGCAAGTATACCATCGCCCACCGTGCAGGGCCTATCAAGACGTGCAGGCTCCGTATCATGAATAAACTGATGTATCTGTTGCAAGATGTCATTCACGCTCATACCGCGCTGCTTTAAAAGCTCTTCATCTATTTCATTGAATGGCATACCTGCATTTTTCTGCGAAGATAATTGTTCGGGCAAAGTGTATAAAAAAGAAAACCGCCAGGCTCAAATCCGAAGATTCTTACCATAGCGGCCCTCCACCCTATTTCGGTTGAATATCTCTAAATCATGCTGCAGGTCGCTGCATCGCTTCCATCAGCTGATTGTATACGATTTGACAATTTTGTTTCACTCTGCCAACCAAAAATGGAAGACCATCCAAGTTGCGCAGGTATTTCGAATCTTGTTCTATTTGAACGATATCGGCTTCCATATCCTTTATCCCCAGCATGGCCACCGAGCTCTTCGCTTTATGTGCCAGCGGATGCAAAGACAGGGGTTCATTCTTTCGCACACACTCTTCCATCTCATGCACATACTTGGGCACTTGCTGCAAGAACAGAACAATAATGTTGTTGATCATTTCACGATTACCCTGAAATACTTGATTCAGGTAGGATAGATCATAGCGGGCGGTAGAATTTATTTCCATTTTTTATCAGTTAGGTTAGGTGCTTGTACCCATGTACTCGTTTAAAGGTTTCATTCTTCACGAAAAAAAAATAATTAAGTTCAAAAACACTCGGCTCCTTTGCGCATTCACCAGCGCTATATATCTTGCGCCCAATGAAAAAAGTGCTGGTAACAGGAGGCGCCGGATATATAGGCTCACATACCGTAGTTGAATTATTCAATAGCGGATTCATACCTGTTATCGTTGACAATTTTTCGAACAGTGACGAAAGAGTACTGCAAGGTTTGGAAGCTATTCTAGGCTTCAAGCCTGTACTTCACACATGCGACTGCATAGATTATGAAGCTCTAAAGCAAGTCTTCAGTCTGGAAAAGCCCGATGCTGTTATCCATTTTGCGGCCTTTAAAGCGGTTGGTGAATCTACCCAGCAACCCATCCGCTATTACAAAAACAATATCGATTCGCTTCTGATATTGCTTGAACTAATGAACGAGTTTCAAGTGCGTGACCTCGTATTCAGCAGTAGCTGCACTGTTTATGGCCAACCCGATGAACTGCCTGTGAGTGAGAACTCTCCGCAAAAAACGGCTACTTCTCCCTACGGTTATTCCAAACAGGTTGGTGAGCGCATACTAACCGATGCCTGCTTGGCAAGACCCGAGCTACGCTGCACGCTTCTGCGCTATTTCAATCCTATTGGAGCTCATCCTTCGGGGCTGATTGGAGAACTGCCCTTCGGAATCCCCAATAACCTGGTGCCCTATATCGCACAAACCGCAGCCGGTATGCGTGAGAAGCTAATCATTCATGGAAACGACTACCAAACACCGGATGGCACCTGTATTCGTGATTACATCCATGTATGTGACTTAGCCGTGGCCCATGTTCGTGCACTCCAATGGCTGGACGGTCAATCACAAGCATGCGAAACCTTTAATCTCGGACAAGGAAAAGGAAATAGCGTCAAAGAAGTAATCGACACGTTTGTGAGAGTCAACAATGTTCCGGTCCATGTTGAAATTGGCCCGCGCAGACCGGGCGATGTAGAGCAAGTATGGGCCGATGCTGCCAAGGCTCTGCAAACACTCAACTGGAAAACTGAACGATCGTTGGCAGATGGACTGCAAGACGCATGGCGCTGGCAGCAGCATCTAGGAAAATAGTCAAACCTGCTAGATCATGAAAGTCTGGGAAATAATCAACCAGTTCACCGCAGCACCCAAACAGAACCCGGCATATACCTGTCCGTGTGTATGCGCTTCCAGATATAGCCTTGAATAACCCGTAAGCCCAGCCATTAGAAGAGATAGAGCGGGATACAGCGTATCCAAATTCGGGTGAATGACATTCAACGCTAGTAAAGTGCCAAACACGCCACCCTGAGCAAGCATGTGCACCGAAATCTTCCAAACACTGTTGATGCTCAAACTTATCACCAGGGATAGAATAACAGACAAAAAGAAGCTGAAAACAGTATCAGGCAAGTAAGGCCCCTTCCATCGCAGCATGATGTAGGATAGCACGTAGTAAAAAATTACCAGCAAATACGGGCCAAAACGCTCCTTTCGATTACGAAGCTCAATGCTGCTTAGCATCCCGTACTTAATCATGATTAGCATGCTAACCGCCGGTGCGATGATATTAACTCCCAGTAACAAGAAAACGAAGTAATCCGCCTGTGAAGGGGCTATGTAATAGGGATCAATGGTTCTCACCGACATGTAAATAATCAGTGGCATCCATAATGGATGAAACACCAATGACAACACCTGGGCTAACCGATAAAACGGTGTGCGCCTGATAGGCAATGATTCGTTTTGTGAAACTGCTTCTACCATTCCTTTCTGAGTCTTGCTACGGGTATTCCCAATTGCTCGCGGTATTTTGCTACGGTGCGGCGCGCAATATTATATCCTTTCTCGTTCAAGATTTTCATTAATTTCTCATCAGTGAGCGGCTTCCGTTTTTGCTCGGCCTCTATAGCGTCCTTCAAAATCTGCTTTACCTCGCGCGAGGAAACTTCCTCTCCATCATCGGTACTTAAACTCTCACTGAAGAAGTACTTCAGTAAATAGGTACCATAGGGTGTCTGAATATGTTTACTGTTGGCGACCCTGCTTATGGTGGAAATATCCATCAGCACTATATCTGCAATATCCTTCAAGATCATAGGCTTGAGCTTCGTCTCATCGCCCGACAAAAAAAACTCCTTCTGATAGTTAACAATAGCTTGCATGCAATACAGCAAGGTATCGTTGCGCTGCCTGATAGCATCGATGAACCATTTGGCGCTATCTATTTTTTGCTTCACAAATAGCAAGGCCTCTTTTTCCTTGGCGTCCTTAGTCTTTGACTTGGCATAGTGCTGCATCATCTCCTTGTACTCCCGACTAATACGCAATTCAGGGGCATTTCGGGCATTCAGCGTCAACTTCAAGTCATCGTCTTCTACGGTCAGTAAAAAGTCAGGCACTACGTGTTGCACCGTTCTCGCTGCCTCCAACATACTATTGCCAGGCTTGGGGTTCAGGTGGAGAATGAGATCAATGGCTGGCTTTAACTCCTCCTCTTCAATATCCAATCTCTTGGCTATTTTCTCATAGTGCTTCTTGGTGAATTCCTCAAAGAATTTAAAAATGACGCTTTCGGCCATGACCGTATCTGCATTACGCACATCCGCTCTTCGAATTTGAATTAGCAAGCACTCACGAAGATCGCGCGCACCCACACCGGGCGGATCCAATTCTTGGATGACCTTAAGAACCTCTTCCAAGTCAGCAACTGTGGCACTAACATTCATCGAAAACGCCAAATCATTTGCTACAGCAGCCAGCTCTCGACGCAAGTACCCGTTTTCATCAAGATTCCCAATTAGATACTCCGCAAGCAATCGCTGATCATCATCCAGATCGGTCATGCCCAATTGTGCAAAAAGCAGATCCTGAAAAGTCCTGCCTGCCCCCAATGGCGTATCACGCTCATCATCGTCGGCACTATGATTATTCACTTTCAGCTTATAATCCGGAATCTCGTCATCGTCAAAATATTCGGATAAATCGATGGTATCATCATCCTGGTTTTCAGCCTCTGTTTCCTCTTGCTGACTATCTTCTTGCGCATCCTCGGCGCGCTCGTCTTCATCGCCTCCCTCTTCTAATGCAGGGTTGATTTCCATCTCCTCCTTGATTCTCTGATCCAACTCCATCGTTGGGATTTGCAGCATCTTCATCAACTGAATTTGCTGAGGGGAAAGTTTAACCTGTAGTTTTTGCTGTAAAGTCTGCTTCAACATAACGCATCAAACCTACATCAATTTTTGTAACCACTGACTTCTTATCGTTTCTTTGCCGCCAATTGCATGTGGGGTAAAATAGGAGCCTTCATATTACGCTATCGGTTACCGTTGGGCATTCTGCTCATTGTGGTCACTGCCGTTATGGGCTGGCAGTCCCAGTATGCCCGCATGAGTTATAAGTTCGGCGGTGTATTGCCGGAAGACGATAGCACCTTTGTCGAATACAGAAGTTTCATAGACCAGTTTAGTGAAGATGGCAACGTTCTGGCCATCGGTTATCGGGATGAACGCATTTGGGAACTACAGAACTTCCTGAAATGGCGTCAACTTGTCAAGGAATTGCAGTCGACCACGGTGGAAGTCGATGGAAAATCGATGTCTATGGTCGACAGTATTTTTTCCACCGGAAACTGCTACAATCTCGTCAAGGATACCACGCTGCAGCGTTTCGATTTTCAGCAGCTTTTTAAGAAAGACCCCAATTCACAAGAGGAGCTCGATTCAATTCGCGATGTTTTGTTCAGCCTTCCTTTTTACGAAGGACTTCTTTATAAAAAAGATACGGATGCCGGTTTAATGATGGTTTTCGTAAACGGCGACTTATTCAACTCGGAAAACCGAGGCAACGCAGTAGAGCGTATGCTGCTTCTCTCCGACAAGTTTACACAGGACACCGGCATTCAAACCTATGTATCCGGTATGCCTTACATACGTTCGGTAATGACGGTAAAGGTGAAGGCCGAACTCAAGTTCTTTACGATTCTTTCCGCTGTAATCTGCATGGCCCTGCTTCTGGCCTTTTTCCGAAGTGTTAAGGTCACGCTTGTGGTTATGAGCGTCGTGGTGGTTTCTGTTGTTATCGCCATGGGCAGTATCGCTGTGTTTGATTACCCCATCACCATGCTGATGGGGTTGATACCTCCACTGATGATTGTGACAACGGTGCCCAATTGTATTTACCTCGTTACTAAATACCACCAAGAGTACCAGCGTTATGGCAACAAGACCCGCGCCCTTGCGAGGGTGGTGCAAAAGGCAGGTGCTGCGGCTTTCATGATTAACGCTACAACAGCTGTTGGTTTTGCTACTTTCATTTTCACCTCAAGTGATCTTTTGAAACACTTTGGTGTCATTGCCAGCCTCAATTGCCTGCTAGCATTCTTCCTTTCTCTTCTGGTGTTTCCGATTGTATACAGCTTCCTTCCCCCTCCTACCGAGCGGCATTTGGGGCATCTCAATTCACCCTGGCTTGAAAAGGTTCTTGATTCTCTTGTTCGCAGTGTCATCTTTTACCGTAAATGGATTTACACCATTACCATTATCGTGAGCGCTGTATGTGTGTATGGAATCAGTCGCATACATACCACCGGAAATATTGTGGATGACATTCCGGATAGCGACCGAGTAATAACGGACTTGAAATGGTTTGAATCGAATTTCAACGGAGTAATGCCGTTTGAAATTTTGGTTGATTGCGGCAAGAAAGGCCAAATAACCAAAGAAAAAAACCTTCAGAAAATTGAAGAGCTTCAGGCATTGCTGGCCAATTACGAATTGGAGCTGAAGGACACAACCATTCATCCTTTCTCGCGCTCACTTTCGATTGTAGATGCAGGCAAATATTTGCGTCAGGCATTTTATATGGGCGACTCAGCCTATTATTCTCTCATTCCTCGCGAAGAACAAGCGTTTATCGGTGAGTATGTTAGCGAGGATAGCCGCACCGACCAAGGTGTTGAGCAAACTTTCCTCGATAGTACCAAAAGACTCACGCGTGTTACTACACAGGTCGCCGACATAGGTACCAAAGAGATGGATAGGCTAATGGCCGACATCAAACCGAAAATCGACAGCATTTTCGATCCGGCCAAATACAAGATTACGCTCACAGGAACTTCGGTTGTTTTTCTCGAAGGAACCAACTACCTGGTCGGTGATTTATTCAGCTCATTATTGTTTGGGGTTATCATTATATCCATCATGATGGCCTTTATGTTTTGGAGTGCGAGAATGGTATTCATCTCGTTCATACCGAACATTATTCCTCAAATCATAACTGCCGGTATAATGGGCTTCGTTGGAATACCGCTCAAGCCTTCCACCATTCTCGTATTCTCTATTGCTCTAGGTATCACAGTCGACAACACCATTCACTACCTGGCGAAGTATCGTCAGGAATTGAAGTATCACAATTGGAAGATTAAGGAGTCAGCACTTCTGGCTATTCGCGAAACAGGTGCTAGTATGGTTTACACCTCGCTCGTCTTGTTATTTGGATTCGGGTGTTTCGCAGCCAGCGAATTCGAAGGAACACGTGCCTTAGGTGTCCTCACTGCCGTTACATTGCTCGTGGCGATGGTCACAAATCTCATTATTCTCCCGGCCTTGCTGCTCTCTTTCCAAAAACGCATTACTACTAAATCGTTTCAGGAACCTTTCTTCCAGACACTCGATGAGGAAGATGATCTCCATTACAACGATTGGAGTGTGCGCAAAATCGAACTCGAAAAAGAATAAATTCGCTTACCATGAAAGGAATCATTCTAGCCGGAGGAAGCGGCACTCGACTTTATCCACTCACGCTTGCAGTCAGCAAACAACTCATGCCGGTTTATGACAAGCCGATGATTTATTATCCCTTGTCGACACTGATGCTTGCTAATATTCGAGATATCCTGATCATCTCAACTCCTCACGACTTACCCGGCTTCGAAAAACTATTAGGAGACGGAAAGCGTCTGGGATGCAATTTCAGCTATCAGGTGCAGGAAGTTCCCAATGGTCTGGCGCAAGCATTCGTATTGGGTGCTGATTTTATTGGTAACGATAAAGCAGCTCTCATTCTCGGCGACAATATCTTTTATGGCCGAGGGCTGGGACATATGCTGCGCGAAAACACACAAATCGAAGGCGGGTTAGTATACGCTTACCACGTGCGTGACCCGGAGCGATATGGCGTTGTTGAATTTGATACCGACGGACAGGCCATCAGTATTGAAGAAAAACCCAAACAACCGAAGAGCAACTACGCCGTACCCGGGCTCTATTTCTACGATAACAATGTGGTGGAGATTGCCAAAAACCTTCGTCCAAGTGCACGAGGAGAATACGAAATCACGGACGTGAACAAAGAATATCTAAAGCAGGGCAGACTCAAAGTTCAGCGGATGGATAGAGGAACTGCTTGGCTTGATACCGGCACCTTTGCCTCACTCATGCAGGCCGGACAATATGTTCAGGTGATCGAAGAGCGCCAGGGATTAAAGATTGGATGCATCGAAGAAATTGCCTGGCGCATGGGTTTCATCACCGATGAGCAAGCCGAACAAATAGCACAGCCACTTGTTAATAGCGGGTATGGAAAATACATCCTCGACCAAATCAAGTCCGGCAAATAAAAGCATGCACCAACTGGAAGATCTTCAAGCCATCATCCAAAAAAAGATCGATGGTTTTTGCCGAAAAAATGGCGAAGAAGCCATCCTTCAACCTGTAAATTATATCTTGAGTTTGGGCGGTAAGCGTATTCGTCCATTGCTTACCCTGCTCGCTGCTCAAACATTTACAGACGATATCGATGATGCTGTTTATCCTGCATTAGCCATTGAAGTATTTCACAACTTCACGCTGATGCATGATGACATTATGGATAATGCGCCCCTTCGTCGTGGCAAGGCCACTGTGCATGAAAAATGGAATCGAGATGTTGCCATTCTCAGCGGAGACGCTATGCTTATTCAAGCGTATCAACTGATTATGAAAACGCGTCCTGAATGTCTGGCACACGTGATGGAAACATTCAACACAACTGCACTCGAGGTTTGCGTAGGCCAACAAATGGATATGGATTTTCAATTCCGCAACGATGTAACCGTCGACGAATATATCGAAATGATTCGATTGAAGACGTCCGTGCTACTTGGTGGGTCCATGAAAATCGGGTCCATCATTGGTGGAGCATCAGAATCAGACCAACAGGCTATCTATAATTTCGCCATAGCGCTCGGAATTTCCTTTCAGTTGTGGGACGATTACCTTGATACGTTTGGAGACAGCTCCAAAACCGGCAAGCAAGTTGGGGGTGACATTTTAGCCAATAAGAAAACCATTCTATCCATCAAGACGCTGGAGTCTGCTTCGCCGGAAGAAAAAAATCAACTTCTAGGCTTAACCGAGTTTAAAAACCCGGAAGATAAAATTCAAGTCGTCTCAGAGTTATATCGTACATACGGTGCCGACCATTTTCTTGTCCGCACTGCTGAAGCTTACTACGATAAAGCCAACCAATACTTGTCCGAAATGCAAGCTTCCTCGGAACGAGTAGGCAACATTCTGCAACTCGTTGATCAACTCAAGGTAAGGTCGAATTAATTACGACGCACAATGGTCAAATCACCCTCGTAAATGTCATCGAGGCCATTACCCGTTACCTTCACAATGTAGTAGTAAGTGCCATCAGCCAAACCCTCTGCCCTCCAGTCGCCGGTGTAACTCTCTTTCTCGAACACAAGAACACCCCAGCGATTGAATACTCGAACGTGCGCATTAATTCCCGAGTTCAACACATCTGACTGACCGATAAACGTTTCATTGAAGGAGTCACCATCCGGTGTCATGATATTGGGAATAATAAGGCTGCATGACTGCAAATTGATTGTAACAAAGCATGTATCTTCTTCAGAACACCCTGTTTCAGCAATGTTCTGCTGTGCAACCACTTCATACAACCCGTTTAGCTCAGGGTTATAAATCGAGTATTCCGGATCAATGTCTACCACGCTATCATTTTCAACAAAAGTCCAGGTCCACAGCAAAGGCTGCAATAAACCTGTTCCTTCTACCAAGGCAAGAAATGGATTCAGTTCGTCGATAGCATCGGCACACGGCTGGTATGAAGCGTCTTCCATACTAACCTTCGCCGCGAGAGAGAACTGTGTTTGTTCACTTTCATTGCAAAATACATCGGACACCGTGACTGTATAAATACCGTAAGTATCGGCGGTGTAGGAATCGTCATCAATATTCAGGTTATTGCCGTTTCTACTCCACGAGTATGTCAAACTTCCATTTAATTGATCCGCTACTTCGAGTGTCATAGGGAATGATGCGCTGCAGTTGATATAATCTGCTGTGTCACGGATATTTTCCGAGTATGAAACGATAAAACTTATGCTATCCTGTTCGCCGCAATAATCACTTACCACAATGTAATGAACACCAGCATCGTCACTTATATAGACAGCTGTTGCTGTCGTTGATTCACCATCCCAATTGTATGAAAAGGGAGAAAGCCCATTTTGTATGGATACACTAGCAGTGCCGGTCGAATCACAAATGAATACATCATCCGCACTAATCTGAGGAGAGGCATAGTCGAACAGATTCACGGTAGAACTTGCCGAAATCGTATCGCCCTGCAAATCGACATAATAGGCTGAAACAACCAACGTTTCCGAGACCTCATTGAGGTTATCCGGAAATACACTCACAGTAAACAACTGCTCTTCTCCAACGAAAATCACTGAATCCGGCAATTCGGAATAATCATCTCCCATGTCGGCACTTCCTTCGTATGTCAACCACATGATGATTGTATCGGCATCGCATGATGGCGGCGTCAAACGCAACTCCCCATCAATACAACCTTCATACAGCGTTTGAGCAATACCGGGGGGCGGATTAATGGGGTTGAGGGCCAGCGCAGGTGTTGCACACTCAAAACTCTCAGGCTTAAAAACCACAATCGATTTCAATCCGGAGTCAGAACCATCGGCAATCGCCAGTTTCATGTGGTAGGTTGCTCCACATTGCAAATCAGAAAGCACGACAAGAGAATCGGTATATCCTGTGCAGCTAACGTCAGGATCTACAATATTGCCTGGGTTATCATTGTAGAATTGATCATTCAAAACATTATTCAACGAGGAAATTGTGATGGGCAACTCCGGATCGCTGCCTGGAACAATAGCCAGATTCGCGGCTCCATCCGGGAATCCTGCCGGAGCTGCATAAGGGCCGCTAATGCCGGGACCCGAAATCAAGAAAGCAAAAACATCGTTGTACTGAGAGTTCACATAGGTCAAATATTCATCCGAACCAAAGGCATATTGAAACGTCAGCGTCGGGCAAGAAGCAACGAAATCGAATTCCAAAATAGCCACGTCAAAAACGCCAGTAACGATAAAATCCTGGCCAATCAGCGGCGGTACCGAATTCGCAATCGTTAATAGGTCAGGCTCTGTATTAACCGGTGCCAGAGGATCGGCCAGGAAAGTATTAGGAGTAAAATTTCCCACATGGCTCGTTGAAAGAATAATTCCATTTGCAAATGGAAAGTCTGTACCGGCATCCTGATAAGTACCAAGCTGAATAGCATCGCCGGTGAACGATATATTGCTTACTTGTAAAGATGGACCCACGAGGGCAGCGACAGCCTCCTCAGGCGTCACAGTTGTTACAGTTAGTTGAGAGAATCCGTTGGTTGCCAAAAGCAACAGTAAGAAAGCAAGACTTTTATTTCGCATACAGGTTGGTTTCAAGGTTGTTGACAATCATTCCGTCTATTTGGTTGTCTGTGTTAACGAATTAGTTGGATATGACCTGATTTTTCAAATGAATTATAACGCGCATCTGTGGCTTGGAGCATGAAGTTGTAAACTCCGTTCGCGGCAAAATAATCTCCGCCACGAACGCCTCCATCCCAAAACTCTTCCATATCGTTGGATTCAAACACAATCTCACCATTGCGGTTAAATATCGTTACATGGTAACTCACCAAATCCCTACCGACGGGTCTCCAGAAATCGTTTATCCCATCCGCATTGGGTGTAAAAGAAGTGGGAATAAAAACCGCTCCCGTGGCCTGAAATGTTTGCGAAACCTCATTATGACAACCATTGGCTGTATAGGCATGCAAGGTAGCTACCCATTCGTCTACGGTATTGAATCGGTGAATCACATTATGATCATTGGATAGTGTTCCATCCGAAAACTCCCAAAAAGTCTGTATTGAGTCAGACAACAAATTGGTCAATGCTACTGCATCCTCACTTATATATGCTGAACTGAAATTCGGCTCGATGAAATCTACAGTCACCTGAACAACCGCACTTGCTGAATTCCCACATTGGTCCTGCACAAATATTCGATACTCACCGGAAATGGTTGGCGTGACATACAATTCAGATTGATTGCTTCCACCCTCCCATGACAAGATAAGTTCTCCGATACCACCAGACGCAGCAGCGCTGAGAAGCACTCCTTCATTTAAACAAATGGTGGTATCACCGGAAGTGATTACCCCAATGGGAACGGAAGGCACAAAAACCATCATGTTGTCTATACCCGAATTCCCACACTCATCTTGGACAGTAAGGGAAACTTCCGCATCAACACCGGTTGAGTAATCAATGGACAACGCTGATGAAATATCAACCGCATTGGCCGTCCATGCATAGTCAAGTGCTCCTGCTCCACCATTAACCACAGGTATAATTGTGTTTGTTTCCAGACAAGTTGTGGTGACATCGTCCGGAAGCTGAACATCAACCGGCACAGGAGGCACATCAATTAGCACCTCATCAACGGTTGTGTTTCCGCATTCATCGGTGACTTCCAATTGAAGCGTTGCATCATCAAAGAAAAAATGATCGAAACCTGCGATAACAGACTCCGAAACAGCATTGATAAACCATTCATACTGGTAAGCTCCAACGCCGCCGGATGGCAAGGGATTATAGACAACTTCGTCAATGCATTGAACAGTCAAATCGGGACCGAGATTGATTGAAATAGGAACAGGAGGCACATCATAAGCGAAAACATCCGACTCCTCAATACCACACAAGTCTGTCACCGAAAACTCAACACTCACACTTTCATTCGAAGAGAAAAACAAATTCGTATTCACTGACTCCAATACACCGTCCACAAGCCACTCAACTTCATAAGGAGGCAATCCACCTGAAATCTGCGGCTGGAAATCTTGAATATCCAAACAAGTAGCCGTCATATCATCGGAAACCTCCACGAGCAGCGGCGGATTGGCAATAAATTCTACCGCAGCATTTCCATTGAAGGGGATAACGCCGCAAGTATCCGATACTGAAAATGAATAACTGGTAGCTGTGCTCGGAAACACCGTGTAAGAATCTCCTTCAACAGCACCCTCCCAAACAATCGTATAATCGCCCAAACCTCCTGTTACAACAGGAGTGAACGTGGCCGATTCACCACAATTAATTAGTGCATCTGCCAACTGCACTTCCAAAGCCGGCAAGTCATATACGTTGATGACCAAATTTGCACTGCTCGAACCGCAACCGGCGTTTTCCATGGTAATTTCCAGAGACTCTATTCCCTCCAGCACGAAATCCTGGATAGCCTGGAAGGTAATAGTCACTTCACTTTCTCCCGAGGGAAAGACAATCTCATTGTAATCAAAATCAATGTCCTCTCCGATTACAGCATTGCCTCCAAACGTTAAGTTATAACTAACCTCTGCGTCCAACACACCGGATCTTGTAAATGTGAGATTACCTGCCTGGCAACCTTCAAACACTCCACCATCGATTGGAGAAGAATAATTAGGGGCCGAATAACTCATGGAAAGAACATTACTCTGGAAACTTCCGGCCTCCAGAAAAACCCATGAATCATACAAATTATCCATCGCATCCCCTATCACGATCTTGATATGGTAATTCTCTCCACAAATAACTTCCGCATAGGCTGTGAGAACCGTTGTTAGTCCATCTGCCTGCACATTTGCAACGCCGCCTGTATTATCGACGTAATAAGCTGAATTCTGAAAATCATTGACTGTATTGATACTGATTGGAACGGTGCTTCCGGGAATAAGCGCAATGTTCATTGCACTGTTGGTGTATGGTCCATTCAAGCCCGGACCGCTCAGAAAGAAGCCAAAAGCATCGTTAATGCTATTGACAAATTCAGGATACTCATCGGAAGAGAATACATAATTAAATGCAAGACTGTCGCCCGTTGGCACGAAGTCAAACTCTAGCACCGCCGTGTTGTTGAGCGACATTCCACTTAGCTCCTCCAAATCGATGTCTCCCACACCATCACTAAAATCGGGCGGGCCTTGATTGAAACTTCCGCTGCTATTGGGGCCATCGGCACCATCCACATTACCCGATCCTATAACCACACCGTTGCCAATGCCCAAGCCGCAACTATTACACGTAAATCCTCCAATTTGCACATTATCCCCCTGAAACGTGATATTGCTCGCCGTCACACCCGCACCTAGAAGTACATTTTGAACCGCTGCGTTGGAATTTATAGCGTTATCAATAACCAATTGCCCTTCCAATGAGAATACTCTCAATGAAAGAAAAAGAGCAATTAGCCAATTTAGTTTCATCTTACGGTCTGGAGATTAATACGCTAATTTAAGGACATTTAGCCAAAATGAGCCATCTCATTCCTTGAAAACCAAGCCTTGCGTGTACTTTTACCGCGTGCAAGAAATCATTCGCATAGAAGGCCTCACCAAGTTTTATCGAATTGGCGATGAAACAATAAAAGCGCTGAATGGCGTGGATTTATCCATTCGAAAAAATGAATATGTTGCTTTGATGGGGCCTTCAGGCTCCGGTAAGAGCACCATCATGAACATCATCGGCTGCCTCGACACTCCTACTTCCGGCTCTTATTACCTCAACGGGCCAAACGTGGCTAACCTCGACGACAACAAACTGGCGGAGATACGAAACAAGGAAATTGGCTTCATTTTTCAGACGTTCAATCTATTGCCTCGCTACAGCTCGCTCGACAATGTAGCCTTGCCATTGGTTTATGCAGGTATCCCCAAAGATATACGCAGCCAAAAGGCCAAAGAAGCCCTGCAGAGCGTTGGCCTTGGCGAGCGCATGAACCATAAGCCCAACGAACTTTCCGGCGGACAACGTCAGCGTGTTGCAGTGGCGCGTGCGCTCGTAAACAACCCGTCCATTATTCTCGCCGACGAACCCACCGGTAATCTCGACACCAAGACCAGCCATGAAATCATGGCCCTCTTCGACGATATCCACCGCGCCGGAAACACCATCATCATCGTTACACACGAAGAGGACATTGCACGCATGGCACATCGAATCGTCCGCATGCGCGACGGCAAAGTGGAAAGCGACTTACCCAACGTTCCTCAACGCTCAACTGTTTAAACAAGCAGTCCCGGAGTTTACGGTCGATGTGGTAAATTCGCGCTCTCAAAACGCTTTACTATGCCTCACGCTACTATCGCCGAGCTTTTCTCTTCTCAGCCCATCGACACGGTCGTTACTGTAAAAGGTTGGGTTCGCACCCTGCGCAACGATCAGTTCCTATCTGTCTCCGACGGTTCTACTATTCGCACCATGCAAATTGTGGTAAGCAAAGAGCAGCACGGTGAAAACACCTTGAAACGTCTGCAAACCGGCGCTGCTGTTGCCGCTACAGGCAAGGTGCAGAAGAGCCTGGGCAAGGGTCAAGATATTGAAGTGATTTGCGACAACCTCGAAATTCTGGGAGACTGCGACCCCAATGAATATCCAATTCAGATGAAGCGCCACTCGCTTGAGTTTCTCCGCGAAAAGGCACACTTGCGATTCCGCACCAATACGTTCGGCGCAGTATTCCGCATACGACATCATCTTGCGTTTGCCATTCATAAGTTCTTCAACGACCAAGGATTCTTCTATCTGCACTCGCCTATCATAACCGGAAGCGACGCAGAAGGTGCGGGAGAAATGTTCCGCGTAACTAATCTGAACCTGGATGAAATTGCAAAGTCTGGTAAAGTAGAACATGCTGAAGATTTCTTCGGCAAAGCCACCAACCTAACGGTAAGCGGCCAACTTGAGGCCGAATTAGCAGCACTTGCTCTGGGAAAGGTCTACACATTCGGTCCCACATTCCGCGCGGAAAACTCAAACACGAGCCGTCACCTCGCGGAGTTCTGGATGATTGAACCGGAAGTGGCTTTCAACGACATCAAAGACAATATGGACCTAGGCGAGTCATGCCTGAAATATTGCATTCAATACGCATTGGATCACTGCCGAGAAGACCTCGAGTTTTTGCAGGAACGTGAAATGAATGAAGATAAGCAAAAACCTGTCGAGGAGCGTCAATCCATGCCATTGCTCGAGCGATTGAACATGATTGTGAGTAATGAATTCGAACGCATAACCTACACGGAAGCCATCGACATTCTGCTTCAGTCAAACCATTTCAAAAAGAAGAAATTCAAGTATCCGGTTGAATGGGGAATCGATATGCAGAGTGAGCACGAGCGTTACCTCGTTGAAAAGCATTTCCAAAAACCTGTTATCATCACCGGTTATCCCGCTGCTATCAAAGCTTTTTATATGCGAATGAACGAGCCCGATGCTCAGGGGCGTGAAACCGTTGCTGCAATGGATATCCTAGTGCCTGGCATTGGTGAAATAATCGGAGGATCACAGCGTGAAGAACGCCTGGAAATATTGAGAAAGAAGTGTGCGCAATTCCAAATTCCTGAAGATCACATCTGGTGGTATTTGGAAACGCGCAAATTCGGAACATGCACACACGCCGGTTTTGGAATGGGCTTCGAACGTCTTATCATGTTTGTGACAGGCATGGGAAATATTCGCGACGTGATTCCTTTCCCGCGCACGCCGCTCAACGCAGAATTCTAAGACAAGAATTCTTTTGCATTAGCTAATGCTGCAGCCGAGAGTTTCTTGCCGCCAAGCATTTCTGCTAATTCATTAACGCGCTTATCGTCCCGAATAGCTTCTACAGAGGTAAAGGTTTGTTCACCCCGAACTTCTTTAGCAACCTTCCAATGATGATCGGCCTTCCCTGCAATTTGTGGCAAATGCGTGATAGTCACCAGCTGCATAGTTGAACTCATCTCCTTGAGAATGGCGCCAATCTTCAGCCCTACTTCACCACTGACCCCTTGGTCTATTTCATCCAAAATGAGCACAGGCAAACGCTTGTACTTGCTGATGGATGCCTTGATAGCCAACATAACCCTTGAAATTTCACCACCACTGGCCACCTTCTGTATCGGCTGGAACTGACCACCCTTGTTGGCTTTGAAAAGGAAAGCTATCTGATTTCTTCCCCACATGTCGAAATCATCTTTGCGCTCCAACTGCAACTGAACTTCGGCATGCTCCATACTCAATTGCGTGAAATATCCATGCATTTCCTTTTCTGCCATTTTCGCTCCCTTTGCTCTGGCTTTGTCGAGCCTCATTGATAATTCTGTCAGTTCATCAACACATATCGAAATTTCCATCTCACATTGGTTGATTCGCTCTTCCAACTCTTCTGAAGAAAAAGCGCGCGACTGCAATTGCTTGAGTATATCAACCAATTCAAGGGAAGTTTGCACACGATGCTTCTTCTGCAACTGATACAACATGGACAAGCGCTCTCCAATTTGGTCAGCTCTCTTCTCATCGCTCTGCACACCGGCTGCAAAAGACTCAATATCGCGTGTCAGCTCCCTCAACTCAATGATGCTGCTGTCGAGTCGGTTGTGATATTCGGTTAATGCCGCACTATGACTGCTCACTTTAGCAAGGATGGACTTTGCTGAAACCAGCTGGCTGAGCACAGAGTGTTCAACACCGTCAAGAATTTCTCCGGAGCTATGCAAAGCCTGACGTATGTGATCGGCGTGTTGAAGCGTATTCAACTCAGACTCCAGTTCTTCCTGGTTCATTTCCTCTAGTCCGGCCTTTTCCAATTCCTGCAACTGAAACTGCACATAGTCTTGTTCCTGTTGCCAATGCGACAATTGGGCTTTCCACTCAGCAAGCTCGGTGTGGCGCTTATTCCATTTTGCGAATACTGTTCTGTAGGACTTCAATACTGATTCATTACCCGAGAAAGCATCTAACACCTCGAATTGAAATGATCGCTCACCGAGCAAGGAGTTCTCATGCTGGCTGTGAATGTCGACCAATCGGGCTCCCAGCATTTTCAGGATGTGCAATTGCACGGGAGTGTCATTGATGAACGCACGACTCTTCCCGCCTACAGCGATCTCGCGGCGAACCACGGCATTCGTTTCATAATCCAAATCGTGCTCTTCGAAGAACGATTTTAAATCGCACCCGGCTAAATCGAAGGTGGCTTCTACCACGCATTTAGCATCGCCCCGCTTGATTGACTTTGCATCGGCGCGCTCGCCGAGCAATAAGCCGAATGCTCCGAGCAAAATTGACTTCCCGCTTCCTGTTTCACCTGTAATCGCCGTAAAGCCGCTGGAGACCGGAATAGACAACTCATCTATGAGCGCGTAATTTTGAACGAAAAGAGACGTAAGCATGCCCTGAATTTTGATTAAGCAAAGTAAGAGCAAGCTGGCTTGCGACTAATGCCATCAAGGCGATAACAGCAGACTATTTATTCACAGAAGTACAAATCCCTATTGAAGAATGCGCTCGTACTTGGAGATATTACCCGGATCGAGCAACTTACAATTCTCTGCCACCGCTTTCTTTTCCTCCATGGGACGAGGTGTATAGATGTTCACGATTTCATCTGATTTCGAATAGAACAATACCTGCATGTTGTAGGAAGAAGGTTTAATGCGATGCACATCATTCAAGGCATCAATAGCAGCGCTCATGTTTGCAATGGCTTCGGTCTGATTAAGATAGAGCTTGTCTAAACCCTTGCGGTGATAGTTGTAAAGGAATTCACGTATGGGTTTGAATGACTGTGAAAGAATATTCTCAATGAACCAAAAACGATTCTGTCGTCCCTTTTCATTGCTCCTCCAACCCGGCTCTGCAGCGTTTTGCGCATTGTTGATTATCGCCTGACATGTCAGATAGTGATCCGTTCCGCCTTCCATGGAAAAGCTGTCATAGTCCATGGCCAAAATCAAATTAGCATAAAACGCAAGTACACTGCTCAGGTTGTCGCGATGTTGATCATTGCTCCACTGAATCATCGTGTTCTCTTGGAAGACAAACTCAAAGTCGCGGTCGTTGATATTGAGCACCGAAGTTTTGTAGTCTGAGTTGTACACCGGACGGCTGCTCGTTACTTGCAAGCTGCCTTTAAAAGAGCGATTATCCACCTGCTGTTCGATGGTTATCTGAAACGTGCATTGGATTCGCTCGTTATTTTGCCACGTGTCCTTCGACCATTTGCGTCCATTCAAAAATTCAGTGATGGTGCTTTTCATTGTATTGAAAAACTCCGGAGGTGATATTACCTGCTGAGGTATAAGCACATTGACAGTCGCATTGAGTTCCTGCGCATTCAGAGCAGCAGCTAAACACAAACCTATACAGAGAGAGAGAATCCTTTTCATGCGTGTATCAATTCTACAATAGCATCGGCAATATCGCGCGCAACAGCGGACTTGGCCTTCAACCCGAATTCTCGGGTTTTATTGTTGCGCCAAATTAAGGTGATTTTATTGGTGTCCGTTCCGAAGCCTGCTCCTTCATCGCGCAAGCTATTGAGTACAATCAAATCCAGATTTTTACGCTCAAGCTTGGCTGCTGCATTGGCCAACTCATCGTTGGTTTCCAACGCAAATCCAACAAGCCACTGCCCCTCGCGCTTTCGGGTTCCCAGTGCTGAGGCAATATCGGGTGTCTTTACAAGCGGCAAAACCCAAGTCTCGTCGTACTTCTTTTGCTTCTGCTCCAGCACTTTCTCCGGCATATAATCGGCCACAGCCGCAGCCAACACTGCTCCATCAACCTGTTCAAAAGCAGGAAGACAAACATCGAGCATTTCCTTGGCAGTGGTAACGTCAACCCGTTGTATTAATGGATGTTGTATCGATAAATGTGTGGGTCCTGCGACGAGCGTTACACGTGCACCTAGGTTGGCAAGTGTCTCTGCCAAAGCAAAGCCCATCTTTCCCGTTGAGTGATTCCCGATAAATCGCACCGGATCTATGGCCTCATGTGTTGGCCCTGCGGTCACCAGGATATGCTTACCATGCAAAGGACTTTGTGCAGTGAGGGTTGACACAACCGAAGCAACAATCTCTTCCGGCTCTGCCATTCTTCCCTTCCCTATCAAGCCACTGGCTAACTCTCCCTCTCCGGGCGCCAACAAATGGTGTCCGAAGGAAACAAGCTTCTCAATATTCTCGGTAGTGCCTCCATGCAAAAACATATCGTGATCCATCGCAGGAGCGAAAAAAACCGGACAACGACCACTCATATAAACGGCCATGAAAAAACTGTCACATTGGCCTTGCGCCATCTTGCTGAGCGTGTTTGCAGTAACAGGAGCCAGAATCATGAAATCTGCCCACAGCGCCATGTCGACATGATTGACCCACACACCGCTGTCTTTGTTCTCGGTAAAATCCGAATGTACCGGATTCTTGCTGAGCGTTGAAAATGTGAGTGGAGTAACAAACTGCAATGCGCCATTGGTCAGCATTACGCGCACTTCTGCACCTGCCTGAACCAAGAGCCTTACAAGGAAGGCCGCTTTGTATGCAGCGATGCTACCTGATACTCCTACAATTATTTTCTTTCCTTGAAGCATTTAGTCCGAAAATGAAGAAAGATGGCATGAGGCCATCTTTCCAGTATCTATCTTAAAACAGAATTAGCTATTCTTGATTTCTTCAGGATAACGATAGTGAACAGCACCGTCGATGAGTTCTTGAACCGCAATGCTGTGAGCCTTTGGTAAACGCTCATAGTGACGGCTGATTTCAATTTGCTCGCGGTTCTCGAAAACTTCCTCGAGGTTATCGCTGTTGCTGCCAAACTCTTCCAACTTCTGCGACAACTCTTCTTTCATCTCACGGCTAATTTGATTAGCTCGCTTTGTCAACAAAACGATGGTTTCGAAAAGGTTGCCGTCCACCTTGTCGTACAGTTCGCTGGTGTTGCGGGTAACTGTAGTCTTGGCGGCAGTTGAATTCTTGTATGTACTCATTTTTTAGATTGTTCGCTAGCGGTTGAACTCAATTTCTCTAATTGCTTTTCGCTTTTCAGCAAGTAGCTTTCTGCATCGCTTAAAAACTTACTCTCGGGAAAAGCGGTGGCGAATGTACGATAATTTTCAGCAACCGCGCGCATTCTTTCCAATTTCTTCTCTTCAATACTTCCATCTGCCAGCATATACTGACATTTGACTATCAAATACATAGCCTCTTCACGGTAGATCGAACCCGGGTAATCCTTTACAAAATCCTTGAGGGCCGAGGTAGCAGCCTTGTATTTCAAGGTCCTCGCAAATTGATACGCGTTCTCGTAGGCCTTTCTCTCCAGCTTCATGTTCAGGCGATCCATTTGATGGTTGGCCGAGTCTTTCAAATGGCTATTGGGATACTTATCCAGAAAAATCTGATACTCATCAAGAGCATTGCGCGTGTCGGTTTGATCCAGGGAATAAACAGGCGACAGCTGGTAGCTGCATTCCGCCGCTAAAAAGAGGCACTCCTCCGACTTTGGACTGTTACTGAAGGTCTTGGTGAAGGTTTTTAAGTAGTAATTAGCCAAATAGTAATCCTTCACTCCAAAATGGCTCTTTGCATACATGAAATACACCTCTTCCGCAAGCTGGGTACCGCGTGTAAGACCTATCAACTCTTCCAATATAGGCAGTGATTTATAGAAATAATCACCCTCGTAGTACTCCTTCGCCTTGGTGAACTTGTAATTGATGTCAGTGCTCTTCAAGACTTTGTTGTACTCGCTGCAGCCCGAAAGGAGCATAGCTACGGGGACTAACAAAACGAGGACTTTGAAAAAGCGGTTGATGTTCATGACTTCGGCCGCGAAAATAAGGGAATGTCGAGTTTTGATGCTATCCCAACCGGAATCCAATCTCAAAAAATCTAAAAGTCAGGGCTGTTTATAACTGCCATCAAAGCACAGACAACGAGCGTAACCATTTCCTAATTTTGGCTTTGAAATTTTAAAACCTGAATACGTTGGACATTTTTGATCGCATTGCCAAGAATCGCGGCCCGCTGGGTCAGCATTCCAAAGAATCGCACGGTTACTTCACTTTTCCTAAACTGGAAGGAGAACTCGGCCCTCATATGACCTTCCGAGGCAAAAAAGTATTGGTGTGGAGTCTTAATAACTACATCGGACTCGCCAACCATCCGGAAATTCGGAAAGTGGACGCTGAAGCTTCGGCACAGTGGGGCATGGCATACCCAATGGGTGCGCGCATGATGAGCGGTCAAACTAAATACCACGAGCAACTTGAATCGGAACTGGCTTCTTTCATGCAGAAAGAAGATGCGTTCCTGCTCAATTTCGGATACCAGGGCTGCATGAGCGCCATTGAAGCGCTCGTAGGTCGTCACGACGTGATTGTTTACGACAGCGAATGCCACGCCTGCATGGTTGATGGTGTGCGATTGCACAACGGAAAACGTTTCGTTTTCCAGCACAACGACATGGAGAGCTTCGAAAAGCAACTAAAGCACGCGAAAGCCATTACCGACAAAACCGGTGGTGGAATCTTGGTTCTAACCGAAGGTGTATTCGGGATGGCAGGCGACCAAGGCAAACTCAAAGAGATCGTCGCTTACAAGAAAGAATATGGTTTCCGTCTGTTTGTTGACGATGCCCACGGTTTCGGATCGATTGGCGAAAACGGCCGCGGTGCGGGAGATGCGCAAGGTGTTCAGAAAGACATCGATGTATACTTTGGAACATTTGCGAAAGCAATGGCAACTGTTGGCGCTTTCGTTGCCAGCGAAGAACACGTGATTGAATACTTGCGCTACAATATGCGATCGCAGACATTTGCAAAGGCATTGCCTATGCCGATTGTTATTGGTGCCATCAAGCGCTTGGAAATGCTCCGCTCTATGCCGGAACTGCAAGAACAACTTTGGCATATTGCAGGTGCGCTGCAAACCGGCCTTAAAGATGCAGGATTCGACATCGGATACACCAACTCAGTCGTTACTCCCGTATTCTTGAAAGGTTCACTTGGTGAAGCCACCAACGTGACGCTCGAACTTCGCGAGACCTATAACATCTTCTGCTCAATAGTAGTGTACCCGGTAGTACCGAAAGACGTGATTATGTTGCGTCTCATCCCTACGGTAGTGCACACGTTGGATGACGTAAACTACACCATCGAAAGCTTCAAGAAGGTGCGTGAAAAATTGGAGGCCGGTGCCTACAAAGCTGAAAAAATTGCCAGCTGGGCATAACAACTCAGTAAGTATAAAATTGAAAAAGGCCGCGATTGCGGCCTTTTTCAATTTCATCTGCAAATTATTTCAAATTCTTAGCGAGATAACCTTGCACTTCACGAATGCTCTTCGGCTTTAAAACTATTTCACCCTTCGCATTGAGCAGATAAAAAGCCGGTGTTCTGGTAACACGATAATCCTTGGCAACCGGCGACTGGAAATCTTTCATTCCACACACATTCGGGAATATAAACCCACGCTCCGTAATCGCCGCCTTCCAGGCATCAGGACTGCGATCAATCGACACTCCCAAAATCTCAAAACCCTTCTTGCTCCACGATTCATAACAGGCTTTCACCTCAGGCGCTTCGCCTTTGCAATGCTCGCAGTAACTGCTCCAGAAAAGTACAAGCGTGTATTTCTTCTTAGCGGCCAATGCATAAAGATCAACCGGCTGACCATTGGCATCGTTCAGCTGAATATTGGGAGGTGTATGTCCCACTGACAAGCGCTGGATGCTCTCTGCCGTATTCTTTACCACGCTGCTCAAATCGGCATCACCGCAGGCATCACCATTGATGTAGTTATCAATGATGTACATGCAAACGGTTTCCATATTGCTTTCATAAAAACCAACTAGCATTTGATTCAAGGCGAATTCCAATACGGCATCATGTGCCTTGGCGCGCTCTACCACTACCTCAATGCAACTATAAAAGCCGCTATCACTTCCTTTGCTGAAAAGACGCATGAAACTTTCGATTCGATCAGAAAGCACGCGGCTGCGTGTAATACTCACATCACCAAAATCTACGTTGTCCCAATATTTGCGAATGTCAGTGCGGTTGGGCTCCTGCTTCCACTCCATCAACTTGGCGAGCTGCGTTCCCGGATAATCCGCTATAATCTTCCTCTGTAAATCGAGCAACTCTTTCTCCTTAACAGCTAATTGCTTGTCAAACTCGGCCTTCTTATCCGGATTTTTTGCAGCGCCAACTTTTGCATCTTTAATGGCCTTTAGCAAAGCCGGCTCCTTTTGCATATATAGACTCCAACCAGTGTTCTCGTGAGAGTTTGCAGATGACATCGAGGCTTCTAGTTTTACTGATGCAAACGAAAGTTCAATTGCCTTTTCGTTCGGATTGAGAATGACCGGGCACATATTGTTCTCATTCATTCCAATCATGTAAATACCCAATTCGAAATCACGTTCAGCGAATGCAAACTGTCCATTCGTGATTTGCGTGCTATCCAGTTTTGCCACATTGCGGCCGAACGATTCCCAGATATATAGTCTACCTGTTTTCTGAGCTGTCATTGTTCCACTCACTTTCAAAGCACCCTTCACGGGAGGCCTCTGCAGCGTATCAGACTCAGATCCTGAACAAACGATACTTGCCAATAAACAGGCAAACAATAGAAAACATTTCGTCATGTACATTTCAATTAGATGGCAACAAAAATAAGTGTCCCGTAAAATCAGTCATCAACTCATTGCTGGCTTAAGCTTGTATTTTTGCGGGTCGCGCGCCATTGATAAAAATCAGGCCAAAAAACGAAACCGAACGATACCCGTCCCGTAATGAATTCACAAATTACTAAACAGAAAGCTATGGCCTTGATGGGAATTGAATCAACACACGATTCCGATGAATTCATAAATCGACATGAAGAAAAACTCTTCGAATGGAAGCAAGACACTTTGCAGAAATACATGGTGCCTTCCTTGCTGCGCAGCAAACAGAAAATCATAAGTCAAATGATTGCGGCTGAGCAAGCGCTTTCATTAGTGAAAGAAGAAGCGCAATTGAGTATCGAATTGCCTCGGTTATCGCACACGGATAAAATTGATTTGCTTGAATCGTATGAAAGCGGCCTGAGCAGTCTGAAACTGATGCTCATGCAATTGACATCATTCAGTAAACTCGAGCAAATCACATTGGCGCTCATTGATTGGCAGGAGTCTTATATGCTTCGATTCACCGAACTTTTCAATGAGTTTTCCGAAGCGCTGCCGGAAGAAGTCAACTCACGCGAAATGATTGACACCGGTAAGTTGCTGCTCGCACTGAAACAAAATCAAATCGACAACAAGATGAGCTGGGCGATTGAAAGGGAGATTTCACGCATCCGAAAAATACGTGGCATCGCTTGAGGCTACTCGTAGCGCAATGCTTCTATAGGATCGAGTTTGGCTGCTTTGCGAGCAGGATAATAGCCGCTCACAATACTCACCATGAAGCAAATGGTGACACCGATGAATATCCATGCCCAAGGCACCGTGAAACTTGTACCCACCACCAGCGATACGACATTGCCGGCAAGAATTCCCAGAAAAATCCCGACAACCCCACCTAGTTGCCCAATCATGATAGACTCTATCAGAAACTGAGATCGAATGGCGGAGGAGCTGGCACCAATGGCTTTGCGTGTGCCTATTTCGCGCGTGCGCTCAGTGACCGATACTAGCATAATATTCATCAACCCGATTGCCGCACCCAACAGGGTGATAACTCCAATGATTGATGCGCCAACGGTAATATTCGAGGTAAGATCATTCAGGTCACGCGCAATTTGATCGCTCTTATACATTTCGAATGTATCCTCCTCGCCGGGCATGTTGCCTCGAATGGTACGCATCAATCCGCGAGCTTCATCCATAGCCACATCAATGGTGCGCACATCGGTCACGCGTATGTTCAAGGTGTACTCAGTTTCCGAAGTCGCCATGCTCTTGCGCACATTCGAAACAGGCACCAGGCATTGATTATCGCCCGACATGCCAAAGGTGTTTCCTTTACTCTTTAACACACCAATGACTTCGTATCGATAACTTCCAATGAAGAGTTCCTTTCCAACAGCTCCGGTATTTTCGAAGAGTTGCTTTTTCACATCCGCACCAATGATGACGACATTGGTACCATCTTCCATTTCGCCCTCACTGAAGTTGCGGCCTAACTCCATGTCATATCCGGAAAGCTCCAAATAAGTTGGCTCGCAACCCAACACACGAATGTTGGGGTTGGACTTCACACTTCCGTGCCTCAGCGTGGCATTGAAAGAAGCAACGCTGGTCATAGATATAACGGCCGGATAATCGTACTCACGCGTAAAACGAACGGCTTCTTGAAATATAATGGGCGGATTCTCGCGCTCCACTTGTCCGCGTCGACCACCCATGGAACCGGAACGCATCGTGAACGTGTTGCTACCCATGCGACCAAACTCCTGGTTTACCTTGTTCTCCAGGGCTTGCGTCGCTGTAATCATGGCCACCAAGGCCATAATACCCAAGGCTATAATACTCACCGTGATGACAGCTCGCAAACGCTGGCTTCCAATAGCCAACCAGGCTATTCGAATGTTTTCGCGGGTGGCTGGTGAGAACAGGTGTTTCATGGTCGGGGTAAAGCTACAGCCATTCGTTCTATTCTGATTCTGAACTGAAGTTAATCCTAATTAACAGTTGTGTCACTCAAGCTACATTTTGTAGCCAACACCACCGATATATTTGCAGTCCAAATTAAACCATGATGGAAGCAAAAGAACACGTGAAGTGCCTGATCATTGGCAGCGGCCCGGCCGGATATACAGCAGCAATTTATGCCGCTCGCGCAGATATGAAACCTGTAATGTATGAGGGCTCACAACCCGGCGGGCAATTGATGGACACTACTGAGGTGGACAACTTCCCCGGATATCCGCACGGTGTGAAAGGCCCGGAAATGATGGCTGATTTGAAAAATCAGGCAATACGCTTTGAAACGGATGTTCGCAGCGGATGGGTGACCAAAGTCGACTTCACCGGCCCAAAACACTGGGTAGAAATAGACAACGGAAAACATACCATCAGTGCCGATTCCATCATTATCTCAACAGGTGCTAGTGCCAAATGGCTGGGCCTTCCCAACGAAACACGATTGCGCGAATTGGGCGGTGGTGTGAGTGCTTGCGCCGTATGCGACGGATTCTTTTACCGCAACCAAGACGTTGTAATCGTTGGTGCAGGAGATACCGCAGCTGAAGAAGCAACCTACTTGGCCAAGCTTTGCAAGCAGGTCTACATGCTCGTGCGCAGCGACAAAATGCGTGCATCGAAAGCTATGCAGCACCGTGTAACCAGCACACCCAACATCGAAGTTCTTTGGAATACCGAGACGGAAGACCTCTTGGGTGATCAAGGCGTGGAGGCGGTATTGGTTAGGAACCGCGAAACGGGCGAGCAACGCACATTAAAGGCGACCGGATTCTTCGTAGCGATTGGTCACAAGCCAAATACAGATGTATTCAAGCCATGGATCAATACCGATGAAACAGGTTACATTTTGAATGTACCGGGTTCTTCCAAAACGAACATTGAAGGTGTTTTTGTTGCTGGCGATGCGGCAGACAAAACCTATCGTCAGGCTGTCACAGCAGCAGGCACAGGTTGCATGTCGGCTCTCGATGCTGAACGCTACCTGGCTTCAAAAGGAATTCATTGATGCTGATGCCCACTCTTCGTCGGCTCCTTGTTGTTGCAATACTTCTCTCGCTCTGTTATGAGCGAATGGTTTCGCAAGTTGCAGGGACAGACTCTCTTGCTGAATATAGCCGAGAAGAGTTGCTGGGAAAATTCAGTCCGGCGAAGCATAGCGCCTTTCAACTTATTGAAGCTCGGTACTCAACAAAAACCGACATCTATCTCAGAAAGGAGGCGTATGACGCGTTTAAGCGCATGCATGCCGCTGCGCTTAAGGATGGCATAACACTGACCATCCTTTCTGCTACCCGCAATTTCGATGCTCAAAAGGCAATCTGGGAACGCAAATGGAAGCGCCCTCAATACGAAGGCAAGTCAGACTTGGAACGCATCATCGACATCATGAAATTCAGCAGCATGCCCGGTACAAGTCGCCACCATTGGGGAACCGACATCGACATGAACAGTCTGGAGCCGGCCTATTTCGATCAAGGAAAAGGCTTGTTGATATATCAATGGCTTACAAAGCACGCATCGGAGTTCGGTTATTATCAAACCTACACCTCAAAAACGAATGGCCGAACCGGATACGAAGAGGAAGCCTGGCACTGGAGCTACATGCCTATAGCAGGGCCTATGTTGGAGGCATACAACCGCACCATTAGCTATTCGGAACTCACAGCATTTTCGGGGTGTACCTCAGCAGATAAAGCACGTGTCATTGAAGACTTCGTGAATGGAATCGCCCCGGAATTAAAGAAATAAAAAAGGTCCTTTTCAGGACCTTTTTTTTGAAGGGTGATCGATGGGGATCGAACCCACGACAACCAGAACCACAATCTGGGGCTCTACCAACTGAGCTACGACCACCGTCTAAAATGCGGGTGCAAATTAAACGCATTTTTCTTTCAGAACCAACAAGAAAATCATGTAATCGTTTGCGCTTAGATTGCGGCCATAAAACGACGTGAGCACGAAGCGACTTTCCATACTATTTACCTCTAGCTGGTACCCCAGTAAGGCACACACTACGGTGGGCAACTTTGTGCAACGCCATGCCGAAGCGGTTGCTCTCCTATGTGACGTATGGGTGCTATACGTAGCCTCGATGCCCAAATGGGATGGCCCGCCCAAGATTGAAGAGCACTGCGAAAAAAATGTGAATACAGTAATCGTATACTGCAGAACCGGATTTTTCGCCAAACGCAAAGCATTCATAAAAGGCGCCTATCACTTGATTCGCTCCAAGAGCATTCATTTTGATGCCGTCCATCACAACGTGCTTTGGCCGCATGGTTGGCAGCCCAGGTGGTTGCTCAGCAAATTCAACCTTCCGTACATCGTGACAGAACACTGGACCGGCTATGACCCCATCAATATCGCCAAACGACACCCACTGCTCTTGTGGATGTCGCGGTTCGGTGCGCGAAAAGCGGCGTTCCTGTGCCCCGTCACGTTAGATCTGCAACAGAAGATGATTGACTTCGGCATCCACGGAACTTATCAAGTTGTTCCGAACGTCGTTGATACAACCTTGTTTTCCTTGGCCAGGCCCAACAACAATCGGGTAAATTATCTGCACGTCAGCTCTCTCATTGACGGTCACAAAAACATAAGCGGCATATTACGAGTTTGGAAAACGATATCGGACAGGAATAACAATGTGCATCTCACACTGGGTGGAGATGGCCCCATTGAGCATTGGATACAACAAGCATCCAGTCTCGGAATTCGCTCCGACTCCATCGACTTCTTCGGCGAAATTTCATGGGAAGAAGTAGCAAGAAAAATGGAATCATCGCATGCACTTTTGCTCTTCAGCAACTACGAAAACTTACCGTGCGTCATCGTGGAAGCCCTGGCTTGCGGGCTGCCCGTCATCAGCACACGCGTGGGTGGAATCAGCGAACACATAAATCCCGAACGCGGCATTCTCGTTGACCGTGGCGATGAAGATGCACTGGCTAAAGCCATTGATGCCATGTCATCTAACATTGATCAATACAACAAGGAAGCACTGCGCAAATATGCGGTGGAGCGTTTTAGCAACGAGGCGGTAGCGCTGGCGTTTGTGGGCCTTTATAGGAGTGCCGGATTGTAGGACTACAGGAACTAGACCTGTTCAATTCGGATTTTGGATTTTTGTTAGAATGAGTAAACAGCGTCAACTTTCCTTCTTCAACACAAAAACTAACCCTTCTTTTTGTAAAAGAAAATAATAACCAACGGCGAAATAAGCAACTCAGCAATAAGCGCGATGAAAAGTGTGAGGCTGATGAGCAGCCCGATGTAGAAGGTACCCATGAAGTCGGAGAGAATGAGTGTAAGAAAACCTCCACTTAAGATTAATGTCGTAACTACCATGGCTTTGCCGGTAGTCAGAAAAGTGCGCTTCACGGCATAAAGCGGGCTCATGCCCTCGAGC
>Ga0315899_10001074_pt1 | contig 31710 bp, 22 predicted proteins | sample LakEriMetagenome_2_FD_203518 | JGI IMG/M metagenome (GOLD analysis project Ga0315899, IMG submission 203518) | Freshwater fungal communities from buoy surface, Lake Erie, Ohio, United States - Buoy 4 MA112 | ecosystem: Environmental > Aquatic > Freshwater > Lake | place: USA: Lake Erie, Ohio...
AGGGATATACTCCTCGTCCTTCACCTTGATGGTCTTGCCATCGAGCACGTACGTATCGGGGTCGCCGCGGACCTCGCCGCCCTCGGACATCGGCCTGGCGACCGTGCTGTTCCAATACATGCCGCTGCCCTTGTAATAGAGTTCATGGTCGAAACCCCAGTCCGAAGGATCACCGGACGGCGTGAGCTGACCCCACTTACCGATAAGCGCGGAGGCGTAGCCAGCCTGCTTCAGGACGGTCGGAATCATGACCTCGGCCTTTTCACCCGTGCGGATGATGGTCTTGCACGCGTCCTGCGTGACCGCGCCGGAGCGGAAGCCATAGCGTCCGGTCAGGATCAGCGCACGAGACGGGCCGCAAAGCGGGGCGGTATAGAAACGGGTGAAGCGCACGCCGCTGTTCGCGAGGGCGTCGATGTTCGGGGTCTTGTAACGGTCGGACCCGTTGCAACCCAGCTCGGCGAAACCGAGGTCGTCGGCCAGGATGTAGACGATGTTCGGCTTCGGGGCGGCGGAGGCGCCCCAGCAGACCAAGGACAGGAGCAGTGAAAGGATGGCGCGCATGGGTTTAGTGATGAAACCCCGGGGACGCCAAAAGTTTGCCCCTAAAACGATGTTTCCATGCCTACGACCGGCCTCCATGGTCACCCCCATGCGCCCCACCCTCCTCGCCCTGTTCGCCTGCGCCACCCTTTCGTCCGCCGACATCAAGGTCACCCCGAACGAAGCCGTCGACGTCGCCCAGGACGGCAAGGTCGTCGCCCGCTTCATGATGTCCCACGACGTCAGCACCCCGGCCAAGCGGCTGGATAACTACAAGCCCTACCTTCACGTCTTCGATCCCAGCGGTGCCCTGCGCCTGACCAAGGGCCCGGGCTTCAACTTCACCCATCACCGTGGCATCATGCTCGGGTTCGCGAAGATTACGGTCGACGGCAAGACCTTCGACCGCTGGCACATGACCAAGGGCGACCAAGTCGTCACCGCCGTCCAGCCGACGGCCGACGGTTTCATCGCAGCCATCGACTGGCAGGGCGCCACGGCTCAGGACAAACCGATTCTCACCGAGCAACGCGCCTTCACGTTCACGAAGGCCGCCGCGCCCTTCTACGTCGGCATCGAGATGAAGAGCACGCTCAAGCCCGACCACGGTGAAGCCAAGATCGACGGCGACCCCGAGCACGCTGGCGCGCAGTTCCGTCCGTCTGAGAAGATCGACGGCACGAAGACTACCTACGTCTACCCGGGCAAGGACGTCCTGATCCACAAGGTGCGCGACCTCACTTGGGTCGCCGAGATCTTCACGGTCGAAGGTAAGACCTTCACGGCCCTGCTGCTCAACCACCCTTCGAATCCGAAGGAAACGGCCTTCTCGGCCTATCGCGACTACGGCCGCTTCGGCGCCTTCCCGAAGGGCGTCGCCACGTCGGAGTCCCCGTTCAAGCTGCGCTACCAGTGGCTCATCGCCGAAGGCGACGTCCGCGACGCCGCGGCCTTCCAGCAGGCCTACAACGCCTTCGCCGGCGTGAATGAGCCCACGCCGGCCGTGACGGTCATGCTCGCCGAGCAGCCGAAACCGAAGGCTCCGGCCAAGAAGTAAGCCGGCTTAGGCGCCGACACCCTTCCGGACGCGACCGATCGCGGCGGACTGGCGTTCGCGCAGGATGGCCTGGGCCTTGAGCACCTTGGCCTTCGCGGCGGCGGGGTCCTTGGCCATGGCCAGCACGGCCGGGACGATGCCCGCGAGCTGCGGTTCGTCGTCGAGATCGAAGAGCCACTCGTTCAGGCCGATGTCCTTCCACATGTTGCCCTTGGAGGTCTGTTCGGCCCAGCGGCACACGATGGCCGGGATGCCGTTACCAATGCACATGATGGGCGAGTGCATTTCATTGCCAAAGAGGCCCGCGCTGCGGACGTAGACGCTGAGCGCTTCGTCGGTGAGCCAGTAATCCTGACGCCAGACCACTCGGTCCTTCACATCGTCGGGGAGCTTATCGAAAAGAATCTCCTTACCCAAGGCCATCTGGGTGCGGTCTTCGGGGCAGATCAGCACCTTGAGGTCGGTCTGCTTCACGATCGCGACGATCGCGGCGCGCAGCTGGGCATGATCATGCTCCTTCATCTCGTCATTCCGCTTCTGCTTCACGGGGTCGAAAGTCGTGCCGGGTTTGATGAGCCAATAAGGCGTGCTACGATAACGGGGAATGCAGCAGAGGAACTTGCCGCGCTCGAGGCCCCAGCCGTGCAGGAAAGCCTCCGCGGTCTCCTCGTTGCGCAGGTCGGTCGCGAACGCGCCGTCCGGACCGAATTCCATCACCGGGCACTTCACGCCGCCGGCCTTGGCGGTCTCGAGCGAGACCGAGTCGCGGAAATAGACGAACTGGGCGCCGCTGAGGATTTCGACCGTCTCCGGGGTCGGCTTGCCTTGGGTGATGCCGAGCACGCCGTAAGGCTTCGGTCCCTGCTTACGCCACATCGCGACCTGCTTCTCGCCCACGAGCGAAGGACCGGAGCCATGGAGCAGGAAATCGTTCTCGGCGTAGAGCTTGGCGACATCGGGCTTGGGGCCGACGAACTTAAGCTTCGGGAAACGGGTCGCCAGCATCTCCTTCACGCCGTTCTCGACGTTCGAAGGCCAGAGGGTGACCTCGGCCTCCGGGAAATATTTCTCGAGCAGAGCCAGCATGCCCGGGGTGTGGGCGATATCTCCGATGTTCACCGTCTGCCAGGACGAGCGCAGGACCACGCGCGGGGCGCGCTTGCCTTCGGCGGCGCCGAGCGAAGCGGCGATGGCCGCCACGAAAGCGGATTCCAGGAAACGACGGCGGGAGAGCATTGTTATCAGGGGTAGGGATAGGGGTAGGGGTAGGTTGAGTCAAACCACCCTTCCCTGCTGAACTATCCCGCCACCTGCCACCCGGGGCTGCCACCCGCCACCTGGAACGAAAGGCTATGTCGTGACGCGGTCCCGACCCTACCCAAACAAGCAAGGACAGCACGTGGTGCTGTCCCTACCAATATTACCTACCCCTACCCCTACCCCAATCCCTACCCCTTTGAATCAATTCTTCTTCGCGACTTCACGCTTGGGCAGCATCGCGAAATACTGTTCCTGCACGGCCTTGACCTTGGCCTTCAGCGGTTCGACCTGCGGTGTCAGTTCGGCGTAGGACTTGGCGATCTCCTCGAGATTCTTGTCGCGCTGCGGGATGTCCTTCTGCGCGGCGGCGACGGCTTTCTCGGCATTGGCCTTCTCGCTCTTGGTGAGTTCGAGGGTCTTGGCGGCGGCTTCGACGAGGAGGCGCTTGGCTTCGACCGGCTTGCCGGCTTCGGTCAGCTGAGCGCGGACGGCGACGAGCGCCTTCTCCAGCGCCGGCAGGCCTTCCTTGGCCTTCTGCACCGAAGCCTGGAGGGCGGGCAATTTGGCGGCGTAATCTTTCTCCGCGGCGACACCAGGAGCGGCGAGCTTCTCGCGCTCAGCGAGGTGCTTGGAGCGTTCCTTCGTCACCGCGACCAGGTCAGCCTGCACAGGCTCCACGGCCTTCTCGGCGGCGGCCACCCCGGCGGTGGCTTTCTCCACGACTTGGTTGGCCGCGGTAACGTTCGCTTCGGCGTGGGCGGCGGCGGCGACCTTGGTCGCCTCGGTCTTGCGGACCGCGGCCAGGGCGGCGCGGGCTTCGGCCACCGCCTGCTCGGTCTGTTTCTTCCGGGAAAAGTAACTGAAGGAGAAGACCGCGCTGAAAGTGCGGGCTTCGCCGTAGGCCTTTTCAGCGGCGGCGACTTGAGCTGCGGAGGCCTTGCTGGCTTCGGCAGCTTTCTCGGCCTCGGCGGAAGCGGTGCGCAAGGCGGCCTTGGCGGCGGCGACGCCGTCTTTGGCCTTGGCATGCAAGACCTGAGCGAAGGACAGAGCCTTCTTCAGTTCTTCGACCTTGGCGGTCAGCTCAGTGATGCGGGCGCGGAGAGGGGTGGTATACTTGTCGCGATAGGCGGCCGTGGCGGCGGTGGCGACGGCCACGATCGCGTCGCGGTCCTGACCGAGACGGACGATGGCCTCGCTCTGGGTATCGATGAGCTTCTGCTGCGCCTCGATCTTACCCATGGCTTCGGCTTCGTTGACCCGCAGCGGCGAAAGGGTCTTATCCAGCGCGGCGAACTCCGCCTTGAGGGCGTCGAGTTCGGACTGAAGCTTCGGCAGCTGCTCCTCGTTCTGGGCGATGGTCTTCTTCGAAGATTCGATGCGCGCGGCGGCGGAGACCTTGGCGGCTTCGTTCTCGGCCTTCGCGGCGACGAGGTCGGCGATGTCCTGCTCGAGCTTCGTCAGCTTCTCTTGTTCCGTCAGGACGCCGACGTTGAACTGGGCGGCCTTGAGGGAGACGATGCGTTCGCGATGGGCGGCGGTCTCGGCGATAATGTTACGGACGTTCGTCTGAGCGGCGGTCAGGTCGGCCTTGGCTTTGGCCAATTCGGCTTCGGCGGCACGGAAAGACGCCGCGACCGGACGGACCTTCTCCGCCTCCTTGGTGAAATAATCGATTGCCTTGTACTGCGCGGTGACGGCCTTGTCGGCCTTGGCACGTTGTTCGGGACTCTTAGCCTTACCCTGCATCGACTGCCAATAGGCCATGCTCTTCTTCTGCTCGGCGAGTTTCACCTCGTGCTCAGCGAGTAGCTTCGCGGCGGATTCGCCTTCGGCCTTCAACTTGGCCAACGCGGCATCGGCGGCCGGGATGCGCGCTTCGGCGGCCTTGACGGCGGCTTCAGCCGGCGCGAGCGCGGGCGTCAGTTCGGCCAGGCGCTTCTCGGAAGCGGCGAGACGGTCGGCGAGCTTGGGCGGGTTGCTCGAGATCTGCGTGACCTCGCGACCGGTCTCGCTCTCGAAGAAACGGATTTCGCCCAGCCAGTTGCTGGAGACGAAGGTCTTGGAGTCGTAGAGGCCGACGACTTTGGCGACCTGGTCGTCCTGCTTGATGCCCTGAAGGTGCTGCAGACGCTTACCGTCGATGGCCCACATGGCCGTAGTGCCGTCGGCGCCGCAGGAGAGCAGGCGTCCGTCGGGCAGGAAAGAGACGGACTGGACGTTGCCGCCGTGAGCGGACCAAGAAGCGACCTGCTTGCCGGTCTTCATCTCCCAGGTGGTGATGCTGCCGTCAGCGGCACAACTGGCCAAGATGTTGGAGTCGGCGCGCCAGGCGAGGTCGGTGACGCTGCCCTTGTGCTGGCCGAGGGGGTAGAATTCGCCGCCGTTGTCGGCTTCCCAGACGAAGACGTTGCCGTTGCGATCGGAGGTCGCGAGCAGGACGCCGTCGGGGCTGAAGTCCGTGCCGGTGATCCACTCGGTATGCTTAGCGATGACGTAGAGCTCCTCGCCCGTGGCGACGTCATAGCACTTCACCTTCTTGGAGTTGGTGCCGAAGGCGATCTTACGATGGTCGGGCGTGATGTCGGCCGACATCAGCTGGTCGAATTCCTTGCCGACTTCGGTGACGCGCTTGCCGGTCTTGACGTCCCAGACGACGGCGTGGCCGAACTTGCCGCCGCGACCGCCGCCCAGGATCAGGAGCGAGCCGTTGGCGCTGAACTTCAGCGAACGCGCGTAACCTTCGGGATAAGGCAGGATGCCGGCGAGCTCGTGGCTGTCGGTGTCGTAAAGGAGGATCTGCTTCTGGCCGGCGACGGCGAGGAGCGAAGTCCACGGGCTGGCCGCCATCGCGGTGACCGCGGAGGTGCGGGGCGTCACGATGACCGGCTCGAGGAGGACGTTCTCCGGACGGGCCACGGGACCAGTCGGCTTACCGGCGCCACCGGCGAAGGTAAGGTCGACCTTGGGCTTATTGGAGGCCTTGGCCACGCTGCCCTTGGCCTGAAGCAGGCCGCCGGCGATCCACTTGGAGAGGAGCGTCAGGTCCTTGGCGTCGAGGGGCGCGCCTTCCGGCGGCATGAAGGGCTCTTCCTTCTTGGCGCTGCACGTCCAGAGACGGCTACCGGAAGGATTGCCGGCATCGACGACCGCGCCACCGCTGCCGCCGTTCATGAGACCGGCATAGCTCGTCAGCTCGAGGCCACCCTTCTTCTTGTCAGGATTGTGGCAAGAGAAGCACTTGTTCTCGAGGAGCGGACGGATGTGGTCGTCGTAAGTCAGCTTCTCATTTTCCTGCGCGGAAGAAGCGGCGGCGACCAACCCGGCGGCCAGGATGAGGCAGCGGCGAGTGAGCCAGCGGAACGACGAAGGGGCGGCGGCCATGCTTGCGGCGGAGATCAGTGGTTGAAGTAGAATTCCTTCGAATTCATCAGCGCCCAGAAGGCGTCCTCGAGCACGACCTGGCGATTGGCCGGATCGGCGGCGACGGCGGCGGCGACGGACTTGCGCTCAACGTCGGCAGGCATGCGGCCGAAGCAGCGCAGGAAGAGTTCGTTCACGATCTCCTCATCCTTCTTGCCGGCGGCGATCAGCTTCTCGACCACCTGGCCGCGACGGATGCGGTCGTTGACGGCGTCGCCGTTCATGAGGTGGAGGGCCTGCGAGAGGTTCGGGTCGGTCTTCACCTCGGTCGAGGCGACGGACTCGCGCTTGGAGCGGCCGAAGGTCGTCAGGAAGTAGTTCGAGACGGCCCCGTCGGCGATCTGCACGGCGCGGGCGCCGAGCGGGAGGCCCTGGAACTTGTTCGGGGTCTCGGTGATCTGCGAGATGGCGTCGAGGAGCACTTCGGCGCGGACGCGGCGGACCTGCGCGCGGGCGAAGTTCAGCTTATCGTCGGCGTTGGAGGCGTTGGTCTTCGAGCTGCGCTGGTAGGCGGCCGAGGCGGTGATGTCGCGCACCAGACGGCGGACGTCATAGTTGTACTCCGTCAGCTTCGCGGCGAGCTCGTCGAGGAGCTCGGGATTAGAGGGCGGGTTCGAGACGCGAACATCGTCGACCGGATCGACCACGCCGACGCCGAGGAAGTGCGCCCAGACGAGGTTGGCGATATTGCGGGCGAAGAACGGATTACGCGGGGAGGCCATCCACTCGGCCATCACGCGGCGACGGTCGTCGCCGGGCTTGAGGTCGGGCTCCTCGCCACCGAGGAACTTCGGCTTCACGTTCTTCTTGGTCAGGAAGTGCTGCGATTCGCCGCCCTTGCTGTTGAAGACGATGACCTCCTGGGGGTCGTCGGTATTCTTGCGGCCGATCTGGGCGAAGAAGGCGTTGAAGCCGTAGTAGTCGTTCATCGTCCAGCGGTCGAACGGATGATTGTGGCACTGTGCGCACTGGATGCGCATGCCCATGAACACCTGGGCGACGTTCTCGGACAGCTTGAGGCGGTCGAGCTCGCTCTGGTAGTAGTTCACCGCCGGGACGGAGACCGTGCCGCCGTTGGCGGACAGGAGGTCGACGACGATCTGGTTGATCGGGCGGTTCTTGCCGATCTCATCGGCGAGCCAGTTGTAATAGAGGAGAGCGTTCTTGTAGAAGGGCGGCGCGTTGTTGCCGGCGTTGATGCCGGAACGAATCTGGAGGAGCTCGGCCCACTTCATCACCCAGAGCTCGGTGAATTCCTTGCGCTGGAGGAGGCCTTCGACCAACTGCGTGCGCTTGTCGGGGCGCTTGTCCTCGAGGAAGGCGGTCAGTTCGGCGGGCTTCGGGTAGAGGCCGATCACGTCGATGTAGACGCGGCGGATGAATTCCTCGTCGGTGCACAGGCCCGAAGGCACGATGCGCAGGCGGTGCAGGCGCTCGTTGACGGCCTTGTCGATGTAGTTCACCTCGGCGGCCTTGGGGCGCTCATAGACGAGTCCCTTCGGGATGACGATGGCCTGGGCGGTGACGCTGAAGACGTCGAAGCGGGCGAGCATGAAGGCCGCGCCACGGTCGCCGGAGCGGACCAGGCCTTCCTTGTCGATCTTGGCCACGGGGTCGTTGTTCGACATGAACAGCGCGAGCTTGGTCACGTCGCGGTCGGTGCCGTCGGAATAGGTGGCGCGGACGGTGATCTGCTGGGTGGCTTCCTTGCCTTCGAGCACGATCTGCTTGGGGAAGACTTCGATACCGGTGACCTTGGCGATGCCGGGGGCGTCGTCCTTGGCGCCGTTGGCGATCCATTCGAGGATGGTCTTATTATACTGCGAGTCGGCGTCGTAGAGCTTGTTGCCGGAATGCGGGACGGCGCCGATCGCCTTCTCGACGAGCGTGCTCTCCTCAGGGATGGCCAGGTTGATGCGGCGGCCGATGAGCTCGCGCGTCAGGCGGACGTAGTCGCCGTCCGGATCCATACCGAAGAGGGAGAGACGGAAGCCGTCCTTACCGCGGGCGGCGCCGTGGCAGCCGCCGCTGTTGCAGTTGGAGCGGAGGAAGACCGGCATGACGTCCTGACGGAAAGAGACCGCGCGGTCCTTGTGGCCTTCCTTGACGGCGACCGGGATGCGGGCGGTGCGGCCGCCGAGCGAGGCGACGACCTCGGTGGCGCCGGCGTCGGCGACGGCGTGGACGGAGTAGCCGTCGAAGCCGGCGACCTTGGCGTCGGCGACCTTGAGGTCGGCGAAGGCGGTGACGTCACGGGTGGTGGCGTCCTTGAAGGTGGCGAAGACGACGATGCGGTGGAAGTCGCGCTTGGTCTCGAGGGTGACGGACTCCGGGAAGATCTCGAGTTTCTCGAGGGTGGTGAGTTTCTGGGCGAGTTCGGCCTTGGCGTCTTCCTTGGCCTTGTCCTTGGCGGCGAGCACGACGCCCGTGGGCCAGGCGGCGCCTTCGGCGACCCAGCGGCGGATGACATCGATCTCGGCGGCCGGCAGAGGTCCGCCCTTCGGAGGCATGATGTCGTCGTGGTCCTTCGGCAGGACGAGACGTTTCACGAGTTCGCTCTTCTCCGCGTCGACGCCGATGAGCGCGGCGCCGCTCTCGCCGCCCTTGAGGAATCCCTCGCGGCTGGTCATGAGCAGCTTGCCCTTGGTCTTGTCCGGATTGTGGCACTCGAGGCACTTACCCTCGAAGATCGCGCGGACCTCGTCGAAGGCGACGGGCGCGGCGGTGGCGGCGGAGGTCAGGCCGGCGGTGAGGAAAGCGAGGAGCGGGAGACGACGGAAAGACATAAGAGGAGGAATCAGTTCTTAGGGGCTTCGTTCTTCAGGCGGAGCTGTTCGAGACGAGAAAGGACGACCGGGGCGGGCGCGGCGGCGGGAGCAGCGGCCGGCTTGCCGGTAGCGGGTGCGGCGGCCTTGGCGACCGGAGCCGGCGCCGCCTTGCGCGGCGCATCAAGGCGCAGGATCGAGCCGAGGGCGATGCGGTGCGTGGCGAGTCCCTGGCCGGTCGGGATGTCGACCTGGACGAACATGTTCGCCACCTTGCCGACGCGGGACTTCTCGTCCGTCTCGACGGTGAAGCGGAGTTCCTTGGTGTCCTTGGTGACCTTGATCGGCGCGATGCGGATCGTGTCAGGTGCGCCGACGAGCTGGGCGACGGCTTCGCCTTCGAACGGACGGGCGATCTCGAAATTAGTGGCCATCACGCCGGGCGTGCCGACCTCCATCGCCGTGAGCGGGATGGCGTTGGCGGCGACGTAAGGTGCTTCGGTCACGAGCACGGCGAACGGCGAGGCGTTATACACATTGCCCTTGCCGGCGTTGGCTTCGCCTTGGACGACGAACTTCCAAGGCTTGGTGTCGACGTTGGCGTTGGCGCTGAGCTGGAAGACGCACTCATTGGCGTCGGCGCCGATGGTCTGCTCGCCGAGCGAGGAGACACCCGGAGGCGTCCAGCACATGAAGACGCGGATCGCGCCCTTGAAGCCTTCCTTGCGCTTGGCGATCACCTTGAGGTTGAAGATGCCATTGCGCACGAGCGGGGTCTTCGGCGTCTCGATCTCGAGGGAGTAAGGGGCCTCGTCGACCACGGCGACGGGGAGCTGGTCTTCGATGCCCTGGTAGTAGATGACGTTGCCGATGCGGACGATGTCGTAGGTGCGGCGCATCTGGCCGACGATCTTGTTGGCCGGGTCCTTCGGCAGGAGCAGCGGGGTGACGATGGCGCCGCCATGGGGCGCGTCGGCCGCGGCTTCGAGCACGAGCGGCACGCCGGGCAGGCTGCCGGGCGCTTCGTCTTCGAGCAACTTCACGCCGGCGGGCAGGCCCTTGAGTTCGAAGCGGTAGTCGCCGCCGACGCCGTTGCGGGTGAAGTTCTCCAACAGCACCATACGGCCGCCCTTCGGGATGGCCATGAACTGACGGTAGCTGGTGTCGTTGACCGTGTAGTCCGGCGAGGCGAAGGTCAGGCTCGGCTGCGAGGCGACCATCTCGATGCGGTAGACGAAGTTGGCGCCGCCGCGTTCGAGGTGATCGGCGACGCGCACGGAGTAGACGCCGTCGACCGAAGCGGTGAACCTGAAGCGGGAGTCGAGGCGACGCATGCCGCCGCCGTCGTCGTTGCCGATGATGGCCGCGCCCTTGGGCGTGTAGACGTTGACGACCGGATCGAGGGGCGAGCCCAGGATCTGGGCGAGCGCGCGGCATTCGAAGACCTGCCCCTTCTTGAGCGGCACGCGGAAGCAGTCGACGTCACCGGGCTTCTCGATGATGCCGTTGAGCGCGTAGGCCGAAGCTTCGACGGCGAGGGTGCCCGTCTCGAGCGATTCGTTGGGTTCGGCCTCGAGGGTGTTGTCCACGGACGAGAGGCGGAAGAGATTGCCGGAGGGCGCGGGCGACTGGGACTTCGGGTAGAGCACGAACTCGGCGTCGTCCTCGGCAGGGAGCGTGACTTCTTCGGCGAAGGAGTCGCGGGGCTCGAGAAAACGCACGGTGACCTTGGAGCCGAGCTTGCCGCCGGCGGGGTAGATCGCGTCGGGACGGCGGAAGTCGCCGACGTGCAGGCGGTAGAAGGAGTTGCCCGAACCGCGGTAGGAGGACTCGCGCACCATCACGTAATACTCGCCGTCATATTCGGCGGTGAAGGAGCAGTAGCCGTCCTGGCGGTGCAGGATCGTGTCGTCGGAAGCGGCCTTCTCGAAGCGGTCCTTGTCGAGGATGGCGACGTACGGATCCATCGCGCCCTGCGGGATGGCGGCGAGGCGCAGGCCGTCGACCTGGACGCCGATGCGCTGGCCCTTCTTGACGGTCAGCTTGTAGTAGTCGACGTCCTCGGCGAGGACGACGCCTTCGACGGTCTGGTTAAGCGCGATGACCTGGGCGCCCGCGAACTCGCTGTTGGGCTCCTTCTCCTCGACGTTCGGGTAGGGGCTCGCGAAGAACTGGCGCATGTGCGAGACGCCGGACTTCGTGCGGACGCGCATGACGTGATTGCCGGCACGGACGGACGGAGCGATGGCCAGCGTGAGCTCGACCTTGTTGGCGGCGCGGCTCTCGACGCTCTTCACCTTGAAGCCGGGCGTGTAGAACATCAGGTCCTCGAAGTCGTCGAGTTGGGCGCCGGTGATCGTCAATTTGACCTCGGCGCCGATCTGGCCGCCGTGCGGCTTCAGCGTGGTCATGCTGGGATAGGCCGCCCACGCGGCGAGCGGAGCGAGCAGGAGCGCGAACAGGAGACGGAACTTCATAAAGCGGTTAGGTCGGGGCGCGGCCCGTCCGCCGCGCCGGATCGGCGGGCGGAACGGCACTGGCGCCGGTTCAGGCCAGCCAGTCGGTCATCACGCGACCGCCGTTGACGATGTCGATCGGGCGGCCGCCTTCGGACATGATGCGCTTCTCGGCGTTGATGCCGAGGACGCGGTACATGGTCTTGGCGAGGTCTTCCGGGCCGACCGCGTCGCGGTCGGGTTCGCCGCCGAGGGCGTCAGAGGCGCCATGGATGTAGCCTTCCTTCATGCCACCGCCGGCCATGGCGACGGAGAAGACGCGCGGCCAGTGGTCGCGGCCGTTGGTGCCGTTGATCTTCGGCGTGCGGCCGAACTCGGAGCTGACGAGGACGAGCGTGCGCTTGAGCATGCCGCGGTCCTGAAGGTCGGTGATGAGGCGGGCGAAGGCCTGGTCGAAACTCGGGGCCTGACCGTCGAAGGCGCCCTTGATGTTCGAGTGGTGGTCCCAGCCGCCGAAGGTGACGGAGACCATGCGGACGCCGGCCTCGACGAGGCGGCGGGCGAGGAGGAAGCGCTGGCCGGCGGTGTTGCGGCCGTATTCGTCACGCAGCTTGTCGGACTCCTTGGAGAGGTCGAAGGCCTCGCGGGCCTTGGCGCTGCTGACGAGGCCGTAGGCGGCCTGCTGGAAGCTGTCCATGGCGCCGATGGCGTCGGACTTCTCGGTGGCGCGGAAATGCTCGTCGACGGCGGCCAGCATGTTGCGGCGGCGGTCGAAACGCTGCGTGGTGACATCCTTCGGGGCGAGGAGGTCGCGGACGGCGAAGCCCTTGTCGGCCGGATCGCTGCCGAGCGCGAACGGACCGAAGGCGCTGCTCATGTAGCCGGTGCCCTGCTCCGGGATGCTCTGGCTCGGGACGACGACGTAGGGAGGCAGGTTGTTGCGGCTGCCCTGCTCGTGGGAGATGACGGAACCGTAGCTCGGGAACTTGATGGCCGGGCTCGGACGATAGCCGGTGAACATGTTGTGCGTGCCGCGTTCATGCGCCGCTTCGCCGTGCGTCATCGAACGGACGACGGTGAGCTTGTTCATGATCTTCGCGATGTTGACGAACTTCTCGCCGACATATTCGCCGGGGATGGAGGTCTTGATCGGGGTGTACGGACCGCGGTAGTCGGGCGAGGCGAAGGGCTTCGGATCCCAGGACTCATGCTGCGCCATGCCGCCGGGCAGATAGATGTGGATGACCGAGTCGGCCATCGCGTTGAACGACTCGACGCCGGGAATCTCCGCGGCTTTGAGGCGGAGCATGTTCGGGAGGCTCAGGCCGAGCGTGCCGACCATGCCGATATGCATGAAGTCGCGGCGACTCAGGGCGGAGAGAACGTCGGGGTGATTTCCTTCGCAGTTGCGGTGGAGTTTCATGGTCTGTCGGGGGTTGCCTTTGAGACAGTCGGAAGACGGACAGGTTGCGAATAAATATGAAGATTTCCCTTAGTAGTGCAGGCCCGACGCAAACGACCGAATAACTATCTAAAATGTCCACAAACGACTGAACTCAATCCTTAAACCCTAAAAACAAGCTCTCTCGAGGACTCTCTGCCGTGTCCGTCCAGAATCACCCGGTCCGTCAGGAACCGGGCGGTGGCGAAGGCATTGCGATCCGGGGTCTCGACCATGCCATGAAAAGTCACGCAAGGGAGCCCCTCGACCTGGGCGAACCCGCCGGCGTGGTGATGCCCGTTGAACCAGGCGACGACATTCCGGTGGCGCCCCAAGGCGGCGAGGACTTCGGTCGAATCCCAGGCATCGTAAGAGCCTACCGGGGCGACGGGGTGATGCGCGAACACGACGACCTTGAGGCCGCGACGCGCTGCGTCCGCCGCGACGCCTTCGAACCACGCGAGCTGCTTGGGTCCGACGGCACCGTTCCAATCCTGCGCCTGCGGAAGTTTGCGCGCCTTGACGCGGGCGAGTTCTGCGACCGCCTCCTGACGCGCCTCGGTGCCGGCGAGCGACGCATACGTGCTCACGGCACCGGTGTCCAAGACGACGAAGCGGAAGCCCGGACGATCGAAGTAACGATGGCGCGCGGCGATGCTGAGTCGGGCGTCGACCTGCGTTTTCTCCCCGTCCAGCAAGGCGAAATCGTGGTTACCGAGGACGTGCTCCCAGCGGTGGCGCGACGCGGCGAGCGGTGCCAGGATCGCGTCGTAGCTCCGCCACTCGCGGTCGATGGTGTCGCCGAGGTTGACGCAGAAATCGAGCGGGCGGGAGTTGAAATGTTCGACCGCGGCGCCGAGCTTGGCGATCGACGCGCGATACGCGCGCGTGCCTCGGTCCGGGATGTCCGCAAACTGCGGATCGGCGATGACGCCGACCTCGAGGCCTTCGCTCCGCGACGCGCAGCCGACGAACGGCGCGACGGCGACGCCGAGCGCGAGCTGACGCAGGAATCGACGGCGGGGCAGCGGCGAAGGCATGCTCCGATTAAGCACGCGGCCGGCTTCCCCCCAATGAAAAAGGGCGGGATTGCTCCCGCCCTTTCGGACCGAAATGACGCTTCGGCTTACTTGATCTCGCCGATGGCGATGTTGCGGTATTCGACCTTCATCTTCACGCCGCCGTGCACCTGCAGGCCGACCGGAGCGGCCTGAGGGTAGCCGGCATCGACGTAGTTCGAGACCTGCTCGCCGTTGAGCCAGACGGTGTAGGTGTCGCCCTTGGCCTGGAAGCGGATCTTGTTCCACTCGCCGTTCTTCCAGAGCGCGGGGACCTTCGGGGCCCAGCCGGCTTCGGGATACTTGCCGACGTAGAACGTGCAGGTCATGTCCTTCTTGAGGGAGCGGGACACGCCGATCTGCATCTGGATGTCCTTCTTACCGGCGGCGTCCCTGCGGACCATGATACCGCTGTCGATCTCGCCGCTGAAGCGGACTTCGCACTCGATGACGACGTCCTGGTAGGACTTCTCGGTGTAGAGCATGTTGCCCTTCTTGTAATCCTTGAAGGCGAGGTCGTTCACGCCGGTGAGGACGCCGTCGGCGGCGGTCCAGAAGGCGTCGGCGCCGGAGGTCTTCCAGCCGGCGAGGTCCTTGCCATTGAAGGCGGATTCAAGTTTCACTTCGGCGGCCGAAGCCGAGACGACGAGGGCGGCGAGCGCCGCGAGGAGACGGAGGGATTTCATGTTAGGGGTAGGGGTAGGGATAGGGGTGGGGGTAGGAGAGACAATCCCAGAGCGATGCCGATTACGGAAACGCGCCTGCCGAAATCCATTTGCCTCCTGACGGACCACCCCCTACCCCTTCCCCTACCCCCACCCCTTCATCAACCCCATGCCCACCCTCCGCATCCTCGCCCTCCTCGCCGTGACCGCCCTTTCCGCCTCCGCCGCCGAAGTGAAGTATCAGCTGGCCCCCAACTTCCTCGGCACGCCTCCCGGCAAGGAACAGATCGGCAACGGCCACGGCGAAATCGCCGTCGACTCCGCCGGCCTCATCTACGTCAGCGTCATCGAAAAAGGCGCCGGCATCCAGGTCTACGGTAAGGACGGCAAGTTCATCAAGGCCCTCGCCCTCCCGGAAAGCCTCCACGGTTTCACGATCCGCAAGTCGGCCGAAGGCGAATTCCTCTACGGCGCGGTCCTCAACGAGCAGCGCTTCATCAAGGCCAAACTCGACGGCACGGTCGTCATGGAGATCAAGTCCGACGCCTTCCCGGCCGACAAGGGCAAGTCCAAGGACAAGGCGGGCAAGTCCGTCAACGCCCTGAAGCTTACGAGCTGCGACGTCGCCCCGAACGGTGACATCTACATCGTCGACGGCTACGGCAAGAGCTGGGTCTTCGTCTTCAGCGCCGACGGCAAGTTCAAGTCCGTCTTCGGCGGCCCGACGCAGGTCGTGGACGGCAAGGGCTTCGCCAACACCCACAAGGTCTTCGTCGACACGCGTTTCAGCCCGGCCCGTCTGCTCTGCCTCGACCGCGGCAACAACCGCATGTTCCACGTCGAGCTCGACGGCACCAACCCGCAGATGATCGCCAACAAGGGCCTGCGTAATCCCTCCTCCGCCTCCTTCCACGGCGAACTGATGTGCGTCGCCGAGATCGCTGGCCGCGTCTCCGTCTGGAACAAGGAAGGCAAGATGGTCGCCGAGCTCGGCGCCAACGACACCAAGGGCCAGACCAACACCCCGCGCGTCAAGCCGGCTGACTGGCGCGAAGGCGTCGTGACCTCGCCCCACGGCATCACCTTCGACAACGACGGCAACATCCTTGAGACCGAGTGGAACCAGTTCGGTCGCGTGCTGCGCTGGAACCGCCAGTGATCCGCGCGCTGCGCCAGCTGGTCCTGACTTGGGGAGCCCTCGTGCTCCCCTTGTTCGTCTCGGCCCATAACGGCGAGGTGCTCCTGAGCCGCCTGACCCTGCACGCCGACGGCACCTGCTCGCTCAAGGTGACCGCCGACCTGGAAGGTAATTACAACATCCGTGAACGCGCGGAGCTCGCGAAGGCCGTCGAGGGGCTCTTCACGGTATCGACCGGGAAGGATAGCTTCGCGCTCAAGGAAGCGACGGGTGAACCGGATTTTTCGTCAGCCACGAAACTCGACCTGGACTCACCGTTCCAGCACACGCCCGAGGAGCTGGCGAAGTCTTACAAGCTGGAGAGCGCGGAGTGGCACTGGACGCCCGCGCCGCGTAACTTCATCCTCCGTCTGCCCGACGAGAGCCCGCACACGGTGCTGCTCTGGCTGGTCGATGAGACCAAGCCGGGCGCCAAGGCCCGCTGGGTGATGATGGTCGCGGGCGACGAATCCCCGCTCATCCAAGCCCATGAGGCCTTGAGCGGCACCTTGCGCGCCAGGATGCTGGTCCTCTGCGGCGGCACGATGCTCATCGTCGCGGCGGCCTTGGCGTTCGGCTTCCTGATGTTACGCCGTCGCCGCGCGAAGTCGGCGGCCTAAGCGAGCGTCGCTTCGACAAACCCGGCCCGCGCCTCGAAGTGCGGGTTATGTCCGCTGTCCCGAATCGTGACGACGTCCGCCTGCGGGAAATGGGCCCGGATCGTGGCGACGTCTTCGTCGCGGATGTAGGAGGACTTACCTCCGCGCAGGAAACGCGTCGGTCCGTCCCAGGCCTCGCCCGCGGCCAGCGGATTACCAAGGATCTCGGGCAACGAGTTCGTGAGGGCCTCGCGGTTCACGGTCCAGGCCCAGCGGCCTGCGGTGTCCTGGCCGAGGTTCGTGAGGATAAACTGACGCATGCCCCATTCAGGCACCTGCACGGCAAGCTTCGCCTCGGCGTCCTTACGTGAGGTCACGGCGGCGAGATCGAGGGCGTTCATCGCGGCGAACTCGACGCGCACGCGGTCGGAATAGGCGCGCGGAGCGATGTCCACGATGGTGAGCCGCGCGACGAGGTCAGGCCGGTCCATCACTAGGCGCATCGCGGCCTTACCGCCCATGCTGTGGCCGACGAGGTGCACGGGTCCGAGCGCGAGACGATCGAGCAGCGCGATGACGTCGGCGGACAGCGCGGCATAGGAACAATCGTCCCCCCACGGCGAAGAGCCGTGATTACGCAGGTCCGGCGCGAGCACGCGATGGCCACGCTCGGCCAGCGCCACACCGGCGGACTGCCAGTTGCGCGACGAACCCAGCAGGCCGTGCAGCACCACGAGGGGCGCGCCGGCGCCGCCGAGTTCGCGGACGATCAATGGGAGCGGGACAGGCACGGGAAGAACGCCAAGGTGGAGGCGCCCCGCCCGAGGTCGAACCATTTTCCCGCCGAGGCTTGAACATCGGCGGACGGAAACTAAGAACGACACATGCTCTCCCGCCTCGTCCCCCTGCTCGCCTGCGCCGCCTCGGTGTTCGCCGCCATCGAAGTCGTCAAAGTCCCCGGTGCCGAAGACCTGCACGAGCCCTTCAGCATCGCCTTTGACGCCCAGGGCGACGCTTACGGCGTCGAATTCCAGCCCGCCAACCGCGTCTTCAAATGGCACGGCGGCAAGATCGAGTACATCTCCGGCGTGAAGTGGAACAGTATGGGCAAGGCGCCGAAACTCCCGTCCCCGGCTAAGCTGCTCGACCTTTCGCCGGCCGTCTACAACGGCATGCACGACATCGCCATCGCCCCTGATGGCGCCATCTACCTCGCCGACAGCTTCCAGCACCGTATCGTCCGCCTCGACCCGAAGACGCATGTCGCGACGAACTTCGCCGGCACGGGTAAGTCCGGCTTCGCTGGCGACGGCGGTCCGGCTGACCAGGCGCAGTTCAACATCACCATGTGCGGCACGCTCAGCCCGGATGGCGCGTTCATGACCATCGCTGACATCGGCAACCATCGCGTCCGCCGCATCGACCTGAAGACCCACGTGGTCACGACCCTCGCCGGCAACGGCAAGCGCGGCCTGCCGAAGGACGGCGACGACGCGCTCCAGGCCCCGATGGGTGACGTGCGCGCGACCTGCGTGGCGAAGGATGGCACGGTCTACGCGCTCCTCCGCGGCGGCAATGCGCTCGTGGCGGTCAAGGACGGCAAGCTCAACGTGGTCGTGAACAAAGCCGGCAAGGCTGGTCCCGCCACCGACGGCCCGGCGGCCGACGCCACGATGCGCGGTCCGAAATACGTGACGATGGACGCCAAGGGCAACGTGCTCATTCTCGACACGGAGAACCATTGCCTGCGCCTCTTCGACCCGATCAAGCAGACCATCCGCACGATCATCGGTAACGGCAAGAAGGGCTCCGTGGTCGGCGCGGATTGGGCCGGCACACAGCTCAATCGCCCGCACGGCGCCCGCATCGGACCCGACGGACGCCTCTACGTGACGGACACGGAAAACAACCGAATCCTCGTCGGTCCGGCCCCTTAAGCGGGGTCAGGCCCGCTGGGCGGGGTTTTTGGGTTTGTCTCTTTCGTCACGGGGCGGTTGGTTCGGGGGTCACTTCACGCCGCAATGTCCTCGACCGGTTCCAGCCCTTCCCGCCGTCCTTTCGGCCCCCGCGCTTTCGTGGGAGCCCACACGGCCTTGGTCACCCCCTTCCTCAACGGAGCGGTGGCCTGGGATGACCTGAAGAAGCTGGTCGAATTCCAGATCCAGCAGGGCATCGACGGCCTGGTCGCCGTCGGCACCACCGGCGAGTCCCCCACCCTCGATTACGACGAGCACATCGAAGTCATCCGTAAGACGGTCGAGTTCGCCGCCGGGCGCGTCCCGGTCATGGCCGGCACGGGCTCCAACGCCACGACCGAAGCCCTCGACCTGACCCAGCGCGCCGACGAAGCCGGCGCCGACGCCTTCCTGCTCGTCGCCCCGTACTACAACAAGCCCAGCCAGGAAGGCCTGTTCCGCCATTTCGCGGTCCTCGCCGAGGCCACCGCCAAGCCGATCATCCTCTACTCCATCCCGGGCCGCTGCGGCATCGAGATCACCGTCGAGACCACCCTGCGCCTCCGGAAGAAGTATCCGAACATCATCGGCATCAAGGAAGCCGGCGGCCAGGTCGAGAAGGCCGCGCGCCTCGTGCGCGAGTCCGATCCGGAATTCATCGTCCTCAGCGGCGACGACTCCCTGACCCTACCCTTCGCCGAAGTCGGCGGCCAAGGCATCGTCTCGGTCGCTTCGAACCTCATCCCCGGCCCGGTGGCCAAGCTCGCGAAGCTCGCGCGCACGAAGCAGTTCGCCGAAGCCAAGGTCCTGCACGACCAGCTCGCCGAGATCTTCAAGACCCTCTTCGTCGAACCCAACCCGGTGCCCGTGAAGCATTGCATGATGCGCGCCGGCATCATCCGTTCCGACGAAGTCCGCCTGCCCCTTTGCGAGATGTCCGAGGCCAACCGCCTCCTCGTCGAGAAGGTCGCCGACGCCACCCTCGCCTCCCTCCGATGAGCCAGCCAATCCGCATTCTCCTCAATGGTGCCAAGGGCCGCATGGGCCTCGCCATCGCTAACGTGGCCGCCTCCGAGAAGGCCGTCATCGCCGCCGGCGTCGACCAGGGCGATGATATCGCCGCGCACATCGGCGCCGCCGACGTGGTCATCGATTTCTCCTTCCACTCCGCGACCCTCGCCGTCGCGCAGCTCTGCGCCCAGCATAAGAAGCCGCTCGTGATCGGCACCACCGGCCACACCGCCGAAGAGAAGGCCGCGATCACCGCCGCCATCAAAGGCCTCCCGGTCGTCTGGGCCGGCAACTACTCCGTCGGCGTCACGCTCCTCAACGCGCTCGTCCGCCAGGCCGCTCGCTCGCTCGCCGACGCCGGTCGCTGGGACGTCGAGGTGCTCGAGATGCACCACCGCCTCAAGAAGGACGCGCCTTCCGGCACCGCCGAGACGCTCCTCAAGATCCTCCTCGAAGAGCGGAAGCTCGCCAAGGAAGCCCTCAAGCACGGCCGCGACGGCCTGGTCGGCGAACGCCCGCTCGATGAGATCGGCGTGCACGCCATCCGCGGCGGCGACGTCGTGGGCGACCACACCGTCCTCTTCGCCGCCGAAGGCGAACGTCTCGAACTCACGCACAAGGCTTCCAACCGCGAGATCTTCGCGCGCGGCGCCGTCCGCGCCGCCCGCTGGCTCAAGAGCCAGCCCGCCGGCCTGTATGGCATGGAAGATGTTCTGGGGCTGAAGTAACGGTCAGGGGACAAGCTGGCACGGTGACACGTGGGCAAGGGGCTTAATCGCATCGGGTAGGGACAGCACCACGTGCTGTCCTCACGCACCCATTCTCGGGTGGCGGGTGGCAGCCCCAGGTGGCGGGTGGCGGGTGGCGGGTGACAATCGAGGACTGGAGGACCCGAGGCCACGAGGGCCAGAGTAAGCTGGCTGATGGTTTCCGGAGACTGATGCCCGGGATCCGCTTCCGCCATCGATTCAGTCATCTGCCATCGATGCAGTCATCCATCCTGTAGGGTTACTATGTCGTGACGCGGTCCCGACCCTACCCATTGAATCCATCTGGCCAACTGGCCAACCGATCAACGGATCAACTCATGTTGGCTCTCCTCTGGTCAACCGAGCCTCTGGGCCTCCGGGCCTCTTCGTGACTCCCCATGTCCACGTGTCACCGTGCCCACGTGTCCCCTCGCGAGGGCGCGTTAGCGCCCGAGCGCCGCCTTCACCAACTGGTCGGCGGTCGCACCGGCGCCGAGTTTGGCCAGCGCGGCGCGGACGCCCTTGTCGGCGTCGGGCCCCTTGAAGCCGAGCGCGATGAGCGCGGCCATGGCGTCAGAAGCAGGCGTCGGAGCGACGGCACTCGCCGAAGGCAACGTCGAGACAACGGTGGCCCCGGGGCCGTCGAGGCCGACCTTATCCTTAAGTTCCATGACGAGGCGTTCGGCGGTCTTCTTGCCGACGCCGGGACATTGGGAAAGCAGCGCGACGTCTCCGCGGATGATCGCATCACGCAGGATCGGCAGCGCCATCCGGCTAAGGATGTTCAGCGCCATCTTGGGTCCGACGCCTGACACCTTCTCGACGAGGAGCTTAAAGAACTCGCGTTCCTCGGCGACGGCGAAGCCGTAGAGGGCCTGGCCGTCCTCGCGGAAGACGTGATGGACGAGCAGGAAGACTTCCGCGCCGAGCTTCGGCAGGCGCTCCGCGGTCGTGACGGGTACGTTGACCTCGTAGCCCACGCCCGACGACTCGATGACGACGCGCAGGACGCCGGCTTCGATGAGTTTGCCGCGGAGGGAGACGATCATGGCGCGATGAAAGCGGAAGCGGTCCGGGAGTTAAGCCCGAATCTCGATGATGAAGCCCTTGAGGTAGCGGCTCTCGGGGAAGTTCAGTAGTACCGGGTGGTCGGCCGGCTGGGACGTACGTTCCAGGATCACGGCTTCGCGGCGGGCATCCGAAGCGGCGTCCTCGATGACCTCGAGATACATCTCTTCCGAGACGCGGTGCGAACAGGAATAGGTCGCCAGGATGCCACCCGGGGCGAGCAAGCGGAGCGCGCGGAGGTTGAGCTCCTTGTAACCACGGAGGGCGCCGTCGACGGCGTCCTTGCTGCGGGCGAAGGGCGGCGGATCGAGGATGATGAGGTCGAAGGAGGCTTCGCGGTGCTCGGTAAACCAGTCGAAGACGTTGGCGACTTCGAACGAGGCGCTGAGACCGTTGCGCTCGGCGGCCGAACGGGCGGCCGTGATGGCGTCCTCGGACTGATCGAGACCGAGCACGCTGGTCGCACCGGCCTTGGCGCAGGCGAGGCCGAAGCCACCCTGATTGCAGAAGGCGTCGAGCACGCGGCGACCCTTGGCGAGCTTCGCGACGTGCTGATGCTGGTCGAGCTGATCGAGGTAGGTGCCGGTCTTCTGGCCGCCCATGAGGTCGATGAGCACCTGCACGCCGCCGACTTCCATCCAGGCGGGTTCGAGCGGCTTGCCCGAGACCGTGCGGATTTCCTGACGCAGGCCTTCGAGTTTACGCGTCGCGGCGTCATTGCGCAGGACGATCTCGCGCGGCTTCAGCAGGCGCTGCAGGACATCGATGATCGTGGCCAGACGGCGGTCGATGCCGCAGGTCAGGGCCTGGATCGTGATGAGGTCGTTATAACGGTCGACGACGAGACCCGGGAGGCTGTCGGCCTCGGACCAGATCAGGCGGCAGACCGGCTTGCCGGCGCGGCGGTTGACCGAAGCGGTGACGAGCTCTTCGAGCAGCGGGCCGTCGAGGGTGATCGGGCGGCGCGAGTAGCGACGCCAGGCGATCTGCGACTTGCCGTTCCAGAGGCCGGCGCCGAGGCAGCGGCCTTTGAGGTCGGTCAGTTCGACGCAATCGCCGTCGACCGGCGGCTCGCCGACGAACTCGACTTCGCCGAGGAAGGCCCAGGGATGTCCCCGGAGGGCGCGCACGGGACGTCCGGGGCGGATACGAATAGCTCTAAGCATGGATCAATTGGCGGCCTTCAGCTTCGGGAAAGCCCAGCACGCGACGAGCGTGGCCGGGATCCACGCCGCCACCATCGGTGGCAAGGCGCCGCTCTCGCCGAAGGCGGCGCAGAACGAAGTGAGGAAGTAGAAGCCGAGGAAAAGGCCGAAGGTCTTGGCGACGCCCACCATCGGGCTGACGCGGCCGGGCACCACCGAGAACGGGATGGCGACGGCGATGACGATGAGGCAGATGACGGGCGTCGACATGATCGCGTGGTAGCGCATCGCATAGGCGGCGTTGGGGCCGCCGGGGTTGAAGCCGGCTTGGTCGACGAAACGGGAGACCTCGCGCAGCGAGAGCTTGGCCGGCTCCTTGGTGGAATAGAACATCACCTCAGGATCGTCATTGAAGTCCGGCGTGAGCTCCTGGAAGCGCGGCTGGGCCATCAGGGAGCCGGTAGCCGGATCGAAGCGGAGGTCGCGGCCTTCGCGGAAGGTCCAGCGCCAACCTTGCGGGGTCTTGCGGAACTCAGCGAAGCGGGCGGAGATGCGGCGGACCTCGCGTTGGTTGGCATCGAAGGCGTGCACGACGACCTCGAAGGCTTGGCCGGTGCTGAGACCGAGATTGGAGATCAGCCAGAGCCGGCGCGCCTTGGAGTTCTCAAAGGAGACCGACGAAGCCTGCCCGCGGGGGATGGCGTTACCGCCCTTGGCCTTGAGCGCGGCGAACTGGGCTTCCTCTTGGAGGGCGTTCATGGTCTCCAAGGCGTCGGGCACGATCACGGCGTTGAGGAGTGCCAGCAGGCCGGCGAGCAGACCGCCCACGGCCCAGAGCGGAGCGGTCAGGCGACCCATGCCGATGCCAGCGGCGCGAGCCGCGGAGATCTCCTGGTTCCGGTTCATGGTCGCCAGGACGAAGATGACCGAGATCAGCAGGGAGATCGGGATGAGCAGGGAAAGATTCCGGACCAGGCCGAGCAACAGGAAGACGATGATGGTCCCCCAGCCGGCACCGAGGTCGAGGAACTCAGGGATGCGGTTATACCCGTCCGACAGCAGCATGATGCCCACGAAACTCAGCAAGGCCAAGGCGAAGACCTTGGCCCATTCGGCGAGGATATAGCGGTCCAGAAGGCGCACGGGTCAGAATGACAACCGAGCCAGCCCTGCCAGCAACCCCAAACCAAGTCGGGCCAACGTTTCCGACTTACGGAGCACCCGCCCGGCGATGACATCCCGGGCAAACGCGTGGACATCGGGCGACCCATGCCATACGACTCCATCCGCGCGACCATCCTCGCCGGCCCCACGCATGCTTGCCATTGAAATAGCCCAAGGCATCCGACTCTGCCTCCCGTCGCAGCTGAGTCATATCTCCACCCACGTCTTCCTGGAAAAAGAAACCTGGTTCGAAGATGAAGCCGACTTCATCGCCCGCGTCGCCGAACCCGCCGGGCGGATGCTCGATATCGGCTCTAGTTTCGGCTTCTACGCCTTGAGCTACGCCCAAGCGGCCGGCCTTGGCTCGCGCGTCTGGGCCTTCGAACCCACTCCGGAGACCTGCGCCCTCCTTCGTGAGAGCATCCGCCTCAATCAGTTCGCCCAAGTCACCCTGCTCGAGACCGCGGTCGGCGCGGAGAGCGGTCGTTGCAGGCTCATGTCCGAGGCGAGCAGCGAACTCAACCGCGTCGATGCCGAGCGGGGCACGCTCGATGTCGCCATGGCCCCCTTGGACGTGCTCGCCGCCGAGCACGGCTTCGATGCCGTCGACTTCATCAAGCTCGATGTCGAAGGGCATGAAGCCCAGGTCGTCCGAGGCGGGCGCGCTTTCTTCGCCCAGCAATCCCCCTTGGTGATGCTGGAGATCAAAGCCGCCAGCAGCGTCGATTACTCGGCTGCGTCCATGCTCGAGGAACTAGGCTACGCGCTCTACCGCCTCGTCCCCGGACTCGGCGTACTGACGCCTTTCGACAAGGATCAGGTGGATTCCTACCAACTCAACCTCTTCGCGTGCAAAGCGGATCGCGCGCAGCGACTCGCGGCCAAAGGACTGCTGCGCGCCGCTACGTCAGCCGAGGAGGCCATCGCCAGCATCGAGGAAGTCTCCGCGGCCATCCGGGCCATCCCTGTCTTGGCGCCCCACGCCGCCTTCTTCGATGCCTGGCTGGCGGACGCCCCCGCGCAGGATCCGTACCTCCTGCTTCTGCGCCGCTGGGTATGCGCGAACAATCCCGCGCTGTCCGTCGCCATACGCTGCGCGGCGCTGGAAGAAGCTGCGCAACTCGCTCGATCGGTCATATCCGGCCCCGCCAGCCTGGCGCGATGCCTCACCGCCGCGCGCGTCCTCCGGGCATGGGGACAGCGCGGGCTCGCCGTATCGGTCGTCGGCAAAATCCTTCCCGCCGTGCTCCAAGGAGCCGATCTCAGCATCGATGCGCCGCTGTTCCCGCCTTTGGCCAGTTACGAAACCTGGACCACGGATACCGCAAACTGGGTCAAGGCCAGCGTCATCGAGTCGGCCGCGCTATGGTCGACCCATGCGTGCTACTGGGGAGAACCCACGCAGGCGTCCGCCGCCGAGCTGCTGGCCTATTTCGGTCGGCAGACCCCGCTGTTCGAAAGACGCCGCCAACTGCGCGGTATCATGCAAGGCCTTCAGTCCGGCCCCCGGCCCCACGCGGTGCTCGCCGCCAAGTCCGCTGAAAACCGCAATCCGCAGTTCTGGTGCGGCTGAGGAGAAGGCCTTCAAGTCGGCCCGCTCTCATTTTCCAGAGAATTGTGGCGTGATTCCACCCGCCGGCCTCGAAGGGTCAGTCGGTGATTGAAACCAGTCGACGCAAAGGCTGTCTGTAAATCACCCCAAGGTAGTATTCTACAACCTGCCCATCGCCCCCGACCATTCCTCGGCCGGGCTTCCCCTGTTAAAATCTCCCCATGCCCCGGATCAGCCCCCTCCTCGCCGCGCTCCTCACCACCCTGCCCACCTTCGGCGCCAAGGTGGATTATAACGAGGACGTCCGCCCGATCCTGTCCGAGAACTGCTTCTACTGCCACGGTCCCGACGCCAACAAGCGTAAGGCCAAGCTGCGCCTCGACGTCCGCGACGCCGCGTTGGAGAAGAAAGCCTTCGTGCCCGGCGACGCCGGAGCGAGCGAGCTCATCAAGCGTCTGGCGTCGACCGACTCCGACGAGGTGATGCCGCCGCCGGATTCGCACCGCACGCTGACCGCCGCGCAGAAGGAGATTCTCAAGCGCTGGATCGCCGAGGGCGCGGAATACAAAGAGCACTGGGCCTTCGTGACGCCGGTCCGCCCCGCCTTGCCGGTTAACGGCGAGAAACATCCCGTCGACGCCTTCGTCGTCGCGAAGCTCGCCCAGGCCGGCCTGGCCCTTTCCCCCGAAGCCCCGAAGGCTACGTTGCTCCGTCGCCTGTCGCTCGACCTCACCGGCCTGCCACCCACGCCCGAAGAGACCGCCGCCTTCCTCGCCGACCAAAGCCCAGACGCTTATGAGAAGCAGGTCGATCGCCTGATGGCCTCGCCGCACTACGGGGAACGCATGGCCCTCCCCTGGCTCGACGCCTCGCGTTACGCGGACAGCAACGGCTTCCAGCAGGACGGCGACACGTTCCAGTGGGTCTGGCGCGACTGGCTGGTGAAGAACCTCAACGCCGACAAGCCGTTCGACCGCCTCAGCACCGAGATGCTCGCGGGTGACCTGCTCCCCGGCGCCGGACTCGAGGAGAAGATCGCCACGGCCTTCAACCGGAACCACATCCTCAACGGCGAAGGCGGTAACATCGCCGAGGAACAGCGCTTCGTCAGCCTCTTCGACCGCGTCGAGAGTACGACGACCACCTGGCTCGGCCTCACGGTCGCCTGCGCGCAGTGCCACGACCATAAATACGATCCGATCAAGCAGAAGGACTACTACCAGTGGCTCGATGCCTTCAATCAGGTGAAGGAACGTGGCACCCCGAGCGGCGGCCCCACGCAGACCGGCGGCCGCAGCCGCTTCCGCCTCGACGGTGCCGTGGTCGAAGCTCCGTCAGCCGAGCAGGCCGCCGAACTCGCGAAGCTGCAGGCGAACTTCGACCTGCTGAACAAGGATTTCTTCGCGCATCAGGCCAAGGCCTTCGAAACCTGGCTGGCGAAACCGACCAAGGACAAGGGCATGCTGCCCAAGGAACTCGAAGCTCTGCTCGCGCCGGACAAGAAGCGCACCGCCGCCGAGACCAAGAAGCTTCGCGAGCATTATAACAAGAACGTCTTCGCCGAGGACCGGAAGAAGATCGCCGCGCTGAAGGAGCTCGACCGCGCCAAGCAGCTCCTCGACGGCTACCGCGGCGACATCCTGCCCCGCGTGATGGTGATGTCCGACGAACAGCGCCGCGACACCCACATCCTCGACCGCGGCGCCTATCTCTCGAAGAAGGAGAAGGTTACTTTCGACGCGCCGGGCTTCCTGCCCCCGCTGGCGAAGGACGCCCCTAAGAACCGCCTCGGCCTCGCGCAGTGGCTCTTCCGTCCCGAGCACCCGCTTACCGCTCGCGTGCAGGTCAACCGCCAGTGGCAGCACTTCTTCGGCTTCGGCATCGTGCGCACCTCCGAAGACCTCGGCGTGCAGAGCGACCGCCCGACGCACCAGGAACTCCTCGACTGGCTCTCGGTCGAGTTCCGCGAATCCGGCTGGAAGACCAAGGCCCTCCAGCGCCTGATCGTGACCAGCAAGACCTACCGCCAATCCAGCCGCGTGACCAAGGATCACCTCCAGAAGGACCCCGAGAACCGCCTGCTCGCCCGCGCCCCGCGCCTCCGCCTGCCTTCGCTGATCCTCCGCGACGTCGCCCTCAGCGCGAGCGGCCTGCTCACGCCCAAGGTCGGCGGCGCGCCGGTCTATCCTTACCTGCCCGACAGCCCATGGGAGAGCCTCGCGATCACCAAGGAGCGTGACTTCACCTATCCGCAGTCGAAAGGCGCCGACCTCTACCGTCGTTCGCTCTACACCTTCTGGCGCCGCACCATCGCGCCGGTGAACATGTTCGACAGCTCCGCGCGCCAGACCTGCCGCGTGCGCACGGCGGTCACTTCCTCGCCCCTGCATGCGCTCACGATGCTCAACGACCCGACTTGGGTCGAAGCCGCCCGCGTGCTGGCCCAGCGCGTGACGAAGGAACAGGCGACCGATGAGGCCCGCCTCGCCCGCGCGTTCGCCCTCGTGCTCGGCCGCGCCCCGGCCGGCGCCGAACCCGCCCTACTCGCCAAGATGCTCGCCCACCAGCGCGCGGTCTACGCCGCCGACACCAAGGCCGCCGACGCGCTCCTCGCCATCGGCGAGAGCAAGCGCGACGCCGCCATCCCTGCCACCGAACACGCCGCGCTCACCGCGACCTGCCTCGCCCTCTACAACCTCGACGCCGCCGTCACCCGCGACTGAACCCCATGGACTTCGAACTCTCTCCCTCCGAATGGCGCGAGCGCCTGACGCGCCGTAGCTTCCTCAGCGCCGGCGTCCAGGGCATCGGCTCGGTCGCCCTCGCCTCGCTCCTCGCCCGCGACCTCAAGGCCGCGCCGAATCCGGTCGGCGCCCTGCCCGGACTCCCGCACTTCGCGCCCAAGGCCAAGCGCATGATCTGCCTCTGGCAGGGCGGCGGCCCTTCGCACGTCGACCTCTTCGACCATAAACCGCTGCTCGCCAAGATGGCCGGCGAGGACATCCCCGCCAGCGTGCGCGGCGACACCCGCCTCTCCACGATGTCCAGCGGCTACGCCAAGTTCCCGTGCGTCGGCGCCATCAAGCCCTTCAAGAAATGGGGCTCCAGCGGCATCGAGATGAGCGAGATGCTGCCGTACACCGGCGCGATCGCCGACGAGCTCTGCGTCGTCCGCTCGATGAACACCGAGGCGGTCAACCACGCGCCCGGCGTGACGTTCTTCATGACCGGCTCGCAGATCCCCGGCCGCCCGTCGATGGGCGCCTGGCTGTCTTACGGCCTCGGCTCGATGAACGAAGACCTGCCGGCGTATGTCGTGATGACGTCCTCCGACGCCGCCAAGACCTGCGGCCAGTTGTTCTTCGAACACTACTGGTCCAACGGCTTCCTGCCCGGCAAGCACCAGGGCGTGCGCTTCCGTGGCGTCGGCGATCCGGTCCCTTACGTCAATAATCCCGCCGGCGTCAGCCGCGAGGCGCGTCGCACGATGCTCGACGACATGCAGGCGCTCAACCGCGCCCACCTCGGCGAAGCCGGCGACCCGGCGATCGACACGCGCATCTCGCAATACGAGATGGCCTTCCGCATGCAGGCCTCGGTGCCCGACCTGCTCGACTTCAAGAACGAGCCGAAGTCGGTCCTCGAGATGTATGGTCCCGACGTCCTCAAGCCCGGCACGTTCGCGAACAATTGCCTCATCGCCCGCCGCCTCGCCGAACGCGGCGTGCGCTTCACGCAGCTCATGCACGCCGGCTGGGATCAGCATAACAATCTTACCACCGGCCAGCTCGCCCAGCAGTGCCTCGACACCGACCAGGCCAGCGCGGCGCTCGTCAAGGACCTCAAGCAGCGCGGCCTCCTCGACGACACGCTCGTCGTCTGGGGCGGCGAGTTCGGACGCACGCCGTTCGCCCAGAACCAGCAGGGTCAGGGCTTCAAGGGCCGCGACCATTTCGGCCGCGCCTACTCCTGGTGGCTCGCCGGCGGCGGCGTGAAGCCGGGCTACGTCCATGGGGCCACGGACGATTTCGGCTGGAACGTCGTCAAGGACCGGGTCCATGTCCACGACATGCAGGCCACCCTCATGCACCTCTTCGGGATCAACCACGAGGGGCTCCTCTTCCGCTATCAGGGCCGCCAGTTCCGCCTGACCGACGTCGAAGGCCACGTGGTGAAGGGCATGTTGAAGCACGCCTGAGGGCCGAAACCGACGGAGAAAGGGGCAAAGTCGGTATTTTGACCGCTTTTCCCCTTGCTCCCGCCCCATCCACCCCTTTTCTCCAAACTTCCACCCACCTTACGGCCATGACCCAGCACAACAGTTTCAAGTCCAGCGCCTCCTCCTCCGGAGCGAAGCGTAACGTCCTCAAGCGCTTCGAGCGCGTGGAACTGCTCAAGAAGCGCGGCACCGTCAAGGACCTGAAGCGCGTGACCAAGCTTCCGAAGACCAAGCCTGACGCCTAAGTCCGGGTCTCGCGCCTTTGCGAAAAAACCCACCCGGACTTCCGGGTGGGTTTTTTGCTTTTAGGAGCCCAAACCCACGCTCGCCAGCCCTTCCCTCCCTTCCCACCATCCGAACTTCGCCCGCCATGGAATCCCCCCGGCAGAAATACCGCCCCTTCGAGACCGTCCGCCTGCCGGACCGCCGCTGGCCGGACGCCCGCATCGAGCAGGCACCCCGCTGGTGCTCGGTCGACCTTCGCGACGGCAACCAAGCCCTGGCGATCCCGATGAACGTGCCGGAGAAGCACGAACTCTTCCAGACCCTCTGCCGCATCGGCTTCAAGGAGATCGAGATCGGTTTCCCGTCCGCCTCCGACACGGAGTTCGCCTTCACCCGCGAGCTCATCGAAAAGAAGCTCATCCCCGAGGACGTCTCGGTGCAGGTCCTCGTCCAGGCCCGCGAACACCTCATCCGCCGCACGATCGATTCCCTCAAGGGCGCCCATCGCGCGATCGTCCACCTCTACACGCCGACCAACCCGGCCCAGCGCGAGATCGTCTTCAATCTCTCCAAGGCTCAGGTCCTCGAGATGGCCGTCAACGGCACGAAGCTCATCCGTGAGCTCACCGACGCCCTGCCGGACACGCATTGGCAGCTGGAATTCAGCCCGGAGACCTTCGTGCTCACCGAGCCCGACTACGCCCTCGAGGTCTGCGAAGCGGTCGCCAAGGCCTGGGGTGCTTCCGCGAAGCGTAAGATCATCCTGAATCTCCCGCTCACCGTCGAAGCCGGCACGCCGAATACGCACGCCGACCAGATCGAGTGGTTCTGCCGTCATCTCAGCAACCGCGAGATGGCCATCGTCTCCCTGCACACGCACAACGACCGCGGTACCGGCGTCGCCGCCACCGAGCTCGGCCTGATGGCCGGCGCGGACCGCGTCGAAGGCACGCTCTTCGGAAACGGCGAGCGCACGGGCAACCTCGATATCGTCACCGTCGCGCTGAACATGTTCTCGCACGGCATCGACCCGCACCTCGACTTCCGCAACCTCGGCGCCATCCGCGAGGTCTACGAGCGCGTGACCCGCATGAGCGTGCACGACCGCCACCCTTACGGCGGCGACCTCGTCTTCACGGCCTTCTCGGGCTCCCACCAGGACGCCATCAAGAAGGGCATGGATCGTCGCGGTAAGATCGGCCACGACGCGCTCTGGGACGTCCCCTACCTCACCATCGACCCGATGGACATCGGCCGTTCTTACGAGGCCATCATCCGCATCAACTCGCAGAGCGGCAAGGGTGGCGTCGCCTACGTGCTCGACCGCGAGTTCGGCTTCGACCTCCCGAAGCTGATGCACCCGGAAGTCGGCAATCTCATCGGCAAGCACGCCGACAAGCTCAGCAAGGAACTCACGCCCGCCGAGATCCACGACTGCTTCCGCGCGAACTTCGTCAACGTCGTCCGCCCCCTCGAACTCGTCGAGTTCAGCTCGAAGCCCATCAGCAAGGAAGCCGTGCGCTGCGAAGCTCAGGTCCGTCGCGACGGCAAAGTCCTCACGCTCACCGGCGAAGGCAACGGCCCGATCAGCGCCCTCGTGCACGCCCTCGAGTCCAAGGGCTGGGCGAACTTCTCCCTGAAGGATTACCGCTCGCATGCGCTGACCGCCGGCTCGGAATCTTCCGCCGCTGCTTACGTTTCCCTGCAGTCCAAGGACGGCCGCACCGTCTGGGGCTGCGGCGTCGACGCGAATATCGAACTCGCCGGCCTCAAGGCGCTTGTCAGCGCGGCTAATAGGCTCGGGTGAAACCCGAGCCAGGGGACACGTGGGCAAGGTGACACGGTGACAAGGGGAGCAACAAGTTGATCGGTTGATCCGTTGGCCAGTTGGCCGGAGGGATGCACAACCCCGTGCCCCCATGTCACCGTGACAGCGTGTCCCCTCGAAGGCGAAGCCTTCGCAGGTAGGGGCAGCACCGCGTGCTGCCCTAGCGTTTCCATTCTCAGGTCTCAGGTCTCAGCCATCGGGTATCAGGTTCAGGTCTTCAGGTTCTGGTACAGGTCTCGGGGCTGAAACCTGCCACCCGCCACCAGTCGCTGCCACCTGCCACCTGAAACGAGTCACTAACTTTTGCACGACATCTCCACTACCCCTACCCCTACCCCTGCCCCTAATCTCAC
>Ga0315899_10001077_pt1 | contig 31666 bp, 20 predicted proteins | sample LakEriMetagenome_2_FD_203518 | JGI IMG/M metagenome (GOLD analysis project Ga0315899, IMG submission 203518) | Freshwater fungal communities from buoy surface, Lake Erie, Ohio, United States - Buoy 4 MA112 | ecosystem: Environmental > Aquatic > Freshwater > Lake | place: USA: Lake Erie, Ohio...
GAAAGGTCACCGGCCAACTCCTCAGAGGTAGGCGAGGTAGTGTTTACCCAGGTTCCGTCTTCCAGTGTAGTGCTGAATGACGTCAAGCAATAGGGCGACCATGTACCATCGAGCACCTTTTCGAATGTCTCGGTTGCGTCGGTGAATGGATCATCACCTGAACCATCCTGGTAGTCATCATACACTGCTTCTTCTTCGGGAGTGTTTTTAGTCGACTCGACCGTACCGGAGCGTATCCAGTTCATTTCATCAAAGCCATCGACATCGGGAACGCCGGTGAGCCATGGATTGAGTGGATCGGCAAAGGCGATTTCCGAATCGAGAAGATCCGTTTTGTGTGCCACTACGATACCGTCTTCATTGAAGTACTGATATTGACCCCAGGTAATACTCAAGCCGTAATCGATGAGCAAATCTTCATTGATCGCAGAGAATGCATTGAAGGAAGAGTCTACATCACCTGTAGTAATATTCTCCAGTTTCCAGCGCATTTCTTCTTCCTGGAACTGACCCTCCACATCGGCAAGGCTCAGTTCAAACTCACCCGCAGGAACACGAAGCGGGTCAATTACTTTGATTTGCACAGGACCGCCACCGGGAAGGTACTCTGCCGCCTCGCTATAGTAAGGAGCGCTGAGAATTTCGTTTTCTGTTTTCGAAGAAAGGTTCAGCAAGTTCTTACCGTTACCCGTTCCTTCTATGCGCACCAGTGGAACACCATCGCCATAGCCGGCGTTGATGATCGTACCGCCGTTTTCGGGTGATACGCTATGCGGAATAGCCCTTACAACTGGTATTTCGAGCAACGTTGCTTTTCGCGATGGGAGAAATGCTTCATCCTGTCCGCCCAGCGTTTGAAAAGAGAAATCGTCGTAGTTGTTATAGCCATATGCAATGACCATGAAGTAGTAGGTCTTGTGATTGATGAGTTGCGGAGCGCCCAATGCAAAGGCATCGCTTGTGACACGAAGCGAATGAAATATGCCTTCATTTGCGCCCTGAACTTTGAGATGTGCAACGATTTGATTCGTTGCAACATCGCGCTCGTAATTGATGATGTTGCTGACTTCATCCTGAACGTCGCATTGTGCAATGAGTCGCGCAAGATTGATGTCGTTCAGCTCAGCAGGCGATATCTCTTCGTTTGCGAGCTGATAAATCATGTATCCCTGAAAATGATAACTCCGATCGCTTTCGGAATAAGCAGTTCCATCAGGTGCTAATTCCGGAATGGTTGGGTCAATGAGGCTATACGCTTCTTGATAGTTGTTGCTAAGAGGATTGTTATTGGTCCATTGTAGGATTATTTCATTGGATAATTCAGTAACGCTCACATCGGGAGCATCCGGACCTGAGATGAGTTCAAAGCAGTTGTCGAAAAGAGCTTGCGCCTTGTCATCAGCAACGCGCACAGCTTCTACACTTGCCACCGGATCGCCCGAAGTGGAACCTGCGAAGACTACTCCCACGGTGATGTTGTTGTAGTCGCCTGGCTCCAATGTGAATGGACCTGCGCTTTGCATGAACCGCCTGTCGGCAGGTGGATTGCCACTGCTTATTTCTGTCCAGGGTTCAGTGATAGTTCCGCTGGTTCCGAAGTGATACGGGTCGGTATCACCGGGAAACATAAAGTCGGCAGGGATGGATAAATCTGCACCGCTGCTTGCGGTAAGTGCATTTCCCCCGTATGCCATACGTTGTCCGTTCTTCCAAAATCCACGGAGGTAGTTGTAGTAGTGAATGGCTTGCTGTGGCGGACCGTTTAGAGATGCACCTGAATTATGATACAGGAACTTGCGCATACCGAAGCGCTCGTTGTCAACTATGCCATCGCCATAACCAATGCCAATTCCTCTGTATGGTATACCTTTTTGATCGTTGGCTTGTTGAATGTCAGAGGTGAGCGGATTATCTAATTCATCGTCGTCTTGATAGGGCCCTTCGAAGAAGTCTACACCTACTGCAGGCGGATTGTCGCCATAACCGAACGACAGAGCTGTCGCATCATCGAATGCATCTCCATTGTAGCCGTAGCCTAAGCCACGCTGAACATCGCATCCAACATAGTCATCCACGTGGCCACCGATGTCCAGGTCTATCCAAGTACCAAAGTACGTTTCCTGCAATGTTTGGGATCCTTGATTGATGAGCACATAATTGTAAAAGGTCATGTTGTTGACCTCATCGTTCGTGCTGAAAGCAAAGGCTTGCGCTCGTATCTCCATACCAATAGGCTGGCCCCCGGTTTCGGAGTGAATATTACCCTTGTCGTTGAAGACCCAGTAATAGGTTTGATCGCCATAAAGAGGAACAATGTCTTCGCGTCGACGCGACCTGCAGTCGATGTCGCGCGTTAGGTCGTACCAAGGATAGTCACCATTTTCCGGTTCATACGACCCGTTGGAATCGTAATCGTAAAATGGAGCGATGTAAAAGTCTTGTCCTGCTGCAACATTGCCGTGTGCCGGATAATCGTTGAAGTATGAAGGTGTGGTGTAGCCATTGGGAAATAACGCAGCCATGTCGCAATTGGGGTCTTGCATACAGTCGTGATACTGCCTGTGAAGTGCTGCATCACTTCGAAGGCTCACTGCGAATTGATCCCACTCCAGACACGTGTTGGCATCCACTTCGGCAGCACCATCGTTGCTGAGAGGACCGGTCCAGTAGTCATTGCCGCTGTATCGATACAGAAGTGCCGCTAGTTTGAGCTGCTGGTCGGGCGATACGCCTCCGAGCCACAGAGAACCGGCAAACATCACACCTACATCGCCATTCTTAGGTGCGAAATAATGCGACCTACCATTGGCGCGATCTTGCCAAAGAGATCCTCCTGTTTCAATCAGTGCATCGATGTTATTCCATTCTAAATCGCGAAGTGCTGTGGCAGGAGCGCAGGCAGCAGCTCTGCTTTCAGGCAGATCTATTGCACCGAGGTGATCCAGTTTTCCGGATTGCAAAAGGGCTTGTTGCGCCGTGGATTGTATGTGCAATATGAGAGCTGAAGCGAGCCAAATCCATTTCATAGGGTAGTGAATTGATTCGCTACATTACGACAAAAATCGTTGCTCACACTCTCATAATCTGAGGTCCTTCGGTATAGAGGAGATATCCTTCCACCGGTAGGTTATAGATTGTTTGCAGCTGACTCTTGTAGGTATTGACTTGATCGGTATGCTTTCGTGATTCCTTGCCTGTTTTGTAGTCGACTACAATGACGCGGTCAGGCAAAACAATCACCCGATCGGGTCGAAGTATAGAGCCGTCATTTGCTAGTATTTCTCGTTCGCATAGAATGGTGGAGTTTGCATCAAACCAGCTGACTGCGGTAGTATCTGTGAGGATGTTATTCAGGTCATGTAAAAGCTTTTCGCGGTGGTCGGCGGCATCTGCTCTTCCCTGAAGCACGCGGTCTGTAATATGTTCTATCTCATTCTGGTTCGTTATAAGCGAGAAGCATTCATGCAAAAGTTTTCCGTAGAGTATTTCAGTTGTGTCACGTTCTCTTATTGAACGCAGTTTGAGTCGTGGCATGAGAACTTCTTTCCCTTTCAAGGAGGGAATATGAAGTGGGGTAGTTGTGGATTGTTTGGTTGTGTATGGCGCTCTAGTTCCTATTTCAGCTACACCACTTGATTTGTATTCCGGGAGAACCTCGTATAGGGTGGCATCGAGCATGTTGTTGAATACTGACCCACCTTTTTCCTGAATGAAATACATCCGCTCCGCTGCTCTTGTGCAACCTACATAGAGATTGTTGATCTCGTCCAGGTAGCGTCGCTTTTTTTCCAATGCAATTTCGGATGTTAGATCGTCTTCAGTGTCGGCATCGAATGTGTCATCTTTCTTGATTGAATCGATCTTGATGAATGCAGCCGGCAACTCACAGATGTCTTCCGGGACGTTAATCCAAAGGTCGGATGGTTTGGCTTTTTCAGCGAAATGGGGAAAAATCACAACAGGGAATTCCAGGCCTTTCGACTTGTGAATGGTCATTATTTGAACGGCATCCGGATTGTTGGCCGCAGCGGCACTCAGCTTGTGCTTATGCTCTTTCCACCAGTCAATGAATCGATGCAAATCGTGGTTTTTGCCGATGCAGTATTGTTTGATGAGTTCCAACAAGTATTCGACACTATTGTCAATGGGTATTTCAAGAGTTCTAATCAGTGAAATAGCCTGGTGAAAAACGTTTTCTCCCACCATAACATCGGAAACACCTTTGAAAGTTTTGGCAAGAAATGCATTCAAATCGATGGGACGGTATTCTTTGAAATTCAGTTGCTCCGAAATGAAATCGGCTAGCGACACATGAGAGTGGATGGCCGCAAGACTCTGCACTACATCAAATGCTGCGAATCGGCGCTGAGGAAAAAGATGAAACTCGAAGTATCCCATCACTATGCGCACGGTAGCAGAATGGATCAGTAGTGCGCTTTCAGCTGTCGTGAATTTGATGTCGTGCTCACGAAGCATGTCTGCGCATTTGGTGCCGTGCTTGTGTGTTCGTGTAAGGATGGTGATGTCGCCTGGCGCAAATCCGTCGTTGATGGAATTTCGAACAGCATTGACGAGTTCGTCTTTTACGAAACTCTTAAAAGCCTCTTCTTTACTGTTGAGCAGATGATTTCCGGCGAGACGCACGAAGCCCAAGTTCTCGCTTTTCTTTTCTTGAATTACTTCATCGTATACTGCGTTATATGCGGGTATTTTGGAAGCTAGCAGAGGGAATAATGTATTGTTGAAATCGATAACGGATTGGCTGCTTCGATAATTGGTTTGCAGAGGAATTATGTCTTGGTTGTCATGAAATGTTTTTTCCGCAAAAGGCATGTCGAATTCAGGAGGTAAATTCGGTAGGTCGATGAATTGCTCTACATATCCCGAACGCCAGCGATAAATACTTTGCTTGGCATCACCTACAACCAAGCTTTCATGCCCTTCCGATAGACAGTTATGAATGAGTGGGACCAGATTCATCCATTGCATTTTGGATGTGTCTTGAAACTCGTCGACCAAAATGTGCTTGTATCGCGCGCCAATTCGCTCAAATATGAATGGAGCATCATTGCCTCGAATGATGGCGTTAATCATCCGATGAAAATCGGAAAGCAGGACCATGTTTTCCTCTGAACGTATCTCAGCGGCATATTCATTAATGCGGTCAATGAGGCCGAGCGTATACATATTCTCCGAGATTTTCTTGATTAAAGAGAATCGTTTGAGTGCATCGTCGGAGATTAGTTCCTGTAGTGTGTCAACTAGTTCATTGGCTTGTTTTTCATGAGGAAGGAACAGGTTTTTTACGGATGAGTGTGCTTGCGGATGAATCCATATTCTATCGGCTTGAAGTTTTTCAAGCGATTTTAAAGGCTTTGTGATTTTACCTTTTTCTGCATATTTTGAAATGCCATTGATGTATCCGGTTTTCTTGCCGGGAATATCTTCTTTTGTAATGCCTGCGTTGGTCAGTAAAGCAAGGATGGCTTGCGCGGTTTCAGACGTTTTGCTTTCATGCTCTTTTATCTTTTGACGCAGTTTAAAGTGCTCTTGTTGTATGTGCGTTAAATCTACCTCTTCAAGTTTTTGCAGCGGGGCCTGGCCGTCTTCCGTGAAAATTTCGCGAGCCATTTTGATTAGTGCCTCACGCGGATTCCACGTCTTACCATCATCCAATAAGTCTGAGCTATAGCGATGGAGGTAACGTGTGAGAAGCTCATCCTGACCAATGAATTCTAGCATTCTGTCTACCGCCTTTTCCTGAAGTGTTTGCGGATTGAGCTCTATGTTGAAGTCGTTATTCAGCTGCAGATCTTTCGCGAATGATCGAACCAGGCGATGGGTGAAACTATCGATGGTCAGTATGCTGAGCTTGCTATAATGGTGCAACATATCTGTATAGGCCGCTGCAGCTCGAGCGCGAAGCACATCGCTTGTAATGTCCAGCTTCTCTTGCAATTGCGATGACATGGACGAGGTATCACTTGCGTCAGCAATGTCTCGTAGTTTGGAAAGCACGCGGTGTTTCATTTCAGCAGCTGCTGCTGTAGTGAACGTAATGGCCAAAATATGTTTATAGTAGCCCGGGTTTTCAAAGCGCAATGCATAACTGAGATAATGAAGCACTAGCTGAAATGTTTTTCCGCTACCTGCGCTGGCTTTGATGATGGTAAATCGTTTGGGTGTTGACATAATGGTGAGATTCACGAAAGCATCTAATATCGGTCATTTTCCCTTTTTTTTGAGAGTTGTTTCGGGTTTCTGTCGTTTAAATTTGTAGTACATTCAAATTGAGAGTATCATGAAAAATTTATGGAGTGTAGTTGGGTTTCTTTTTGTCGTTCTGTTTGCACAATCGTGCAAGGATGACGAGCCGACCCCGGTCCCAGGGAAGTCTTACGCGACCATTAGCTTCGATGCCCGTTGGGATGGAGCTCCTTTTCAAATGCAGCAGGTATACATGGACGATTTCGGAAATCGCATTCGTTCGGATAAGTTTATGAATTACATCTCGTTTCTCAAATTGGTGGCTGAGGACGGAAGCGAAGTGTTGGTGAAGGATTTCATGTTGCTCGATTTCTCAGGTACGAATAGCATAACGGCCGAGGTGCCTGCCGGGAAGTACACCGCCATAAAATTTGGTGTTGGTGTTGATCGTGCTTACAACAAAGACCAGGACCCAGCCCAGTATCCAAGTTCAAGCCCGCTCAGTGTAGCCGGCTCACAGGGTATGTTTTGGGTGTGGAACACCGGTTACATTTTCTCAAAGTTTGAAGGCAAGGCCGATACTACAGGGACAGAGGGCGTGGAGCTTTTGGCGCCAATTGCCATTCATGCCGGAGATGATTTCAGCTACCGCACTTACACTTCACCCGGGTTTGACGTGGGCATCGATGGAACCAACCATATGTTTGCAATTCATGTAAATGTGGATCGTATTTTTTCGCCTGAGCAAGGTAACGATGTGAACATTGCAGTCGACGCGATTACGCATGGTGGTAGCAACCCCGATCTCACCAACAGTTTCATGGACAATTATGTGGCAGCTCTTACAGTTGAGCCATGAGGTATGTGTGGCTTGCAATGATGTTTGTGTTCATTGCATGCCGCGATGCTAAGCAGTCTCATCTGACCGATAGCGATTTGGTGCTGCGCTTGCCGGCAGGTTTTCCTTCGCCTGAATATCCTACAGACAATGCTCCTACTCGCTTGCGTGTAGAATTGGGCCGAAGACTTTTCTACGATAATCGACTTTCAGAAGATGAAACCGTCAATTGCGGATCCTGCCACGTTCTTAGCGCAGCTTTTACCGATGGTCGAACTACCAGCCCAGGGCTGCACGGAATAGCGGGAAAGCGCAATGCACCAACGCTCGTAAATCTTGCTTGGATGAAAAGACTCATGATGGAGGGTGGCGTTCCAACATTGGAGACACAGGCGCTTGTGCCCTTGCACGACAGCACAGAAATGAGTGTGAGTATTATGCCCATATTAGCCAGACTCAATGGGGATGGCTATTTGAAAGAACTTGCACGAGCAGCTTACGGCCGCGATAGCATCGATGCATTTGTATTGACAAGGGCACTCGCATGCTTTCAGCGCACGTTTATGTCGGGTGACGGTCGCTACGATCGTTATCTGCAAGGAAGAAAGGATCAGTTGAATGAAAAGGAACTACGCGGCATGACTCTATTTTTTTCCGCCGAAACGCATTGCAGTGAATGCCATGGCGGTGTGTTCTTTACAGACATGGACTATCACAACATTGGCCTTGAAGAAGTATATTCTGACGATGGAAAAGCACGGGCAACGCATCGAGCTGAAGACGTAGGCCGATTCAAAACACCTACGCTGCGCAACGTTCAGCTCACCGCACCCTATATGCACGACGGCAGCATAGCATCGCTGGAAGAGGTAATTGCATTTTACAATGCTGGTGGAAATGCGCATCAAAATAGGGATGCTCGCATACATCCGCTTGGACTGACACCCGCGCAGCAGTCCGATTTGCTTGCCTTTTTAACTACCCTTACCGATTGGAATTTTGTGCAGAACGAAGACTTATTACCTTTGATGAGATGATGAAAATAGGCTTCTATAGTTTTCTGCTTGCGATTGTCGTACTTGTTTCGTGCCAACCATACGAGCCTGAAATACCTGTGCAGCCTCCCTTTGCATCCACTCCGTATAATTTGGTAATACCGCCTTTGTTTCCTCCGATGGATATTCCTGCCGATAATCCATTGACTGTGGAGGGAATTGAACTCGGTAGATATCTTTTTTGGGAGAGGAAGCTAAGTGCCGACGGAACTCAGAGTTGCGGTTCATGCCATTTGCCGGAGCATGGATTCTCGGACCCCAACCAATTTAGTGTGGGTATTACCGGTGCTGTTGGTACGCGACAATCCATGGCCTTAGTAAATCTGGGTTGGGCCTATAATTATTTCTGGGATGGCAGGGCATTGACATTGGAGCAGCAGGTTATTGAACCCATTACTAATCCCATCGAAATGAATAACACGTGGGAGAATGCAATTGCAGCGCTGAACGCAGATCCGATTTATCCACCCATGTTCAAGGCAGCCTATGGCACGCCGGAAATTACGCGCGATCGTGCCGCGAAGGCGATGGCTTCTTTTCTGCGAATCATGATAAGCGCCAATTCGAAGTTTGATCGTGAACGAGCAGGAACATATACCTTCAGTGCTTTGGAAGAAGCAGGATTCAATTTGTTTCTAACGGAAGGTGGTTTTAACGCTAACACCGGACAGCCTTGGGGTGGAGGAGATTGCTTCCATTGTCACGGACCGGCAGGTATGCAAATGGGTGATTACCTCATGCATAATAACGGCTTGGACAGTGAGTTCTCCGCAGATCCTGGTTTGGCGGGTGTAACTGGGGATCCGTTGGATAGCGGTAAATTCAAAACTCCATCGTTGCGCAATATTGAGCTAACCGCACCCTATATGCATGACGGCCGTTTTACGACGTTGAACGAAGTGATTGCACACTATAATACAGGAGGACAAATCAGCACAACGACGGATCCTTTCATGGAAGCGGCCGGTGGAGGTTTGTTCTTAGACGAACTGGATGAATTGGCGTTGATAGCTTTCTTGAAAACGCTTACCGACACCTCGTTTATCAATAACCCCGCATTCAGCGACCCTCACGAATGAGCAGTTCATTACCGGAGGCATTGCGCAAGCACCTCAACAAGGCTGATCAATTCAAGAGGGAAAACAAAAAGTTCCTGCAGAATTTCGCTCGCAAGAAGGATATCGATAACGCATTTCACACGCTGCATGAAGAGACCTTTAAAAAAATTGATTGCCTCGATTGTGCGAACTGTTGCAAAACAACATCGCCCATTTTTCGCGATGTGGATATTGATCGCATTTCGAAACACTTGGGGATGAAGCCTTCGCACTTCACGGAAAAGTATCTACACATTGATGAAGACAATGATTGGGTCTTGAACGTTTCACCGTGTGCGTTTTTGGGTTCCGATAATTATTGCAGCATTTATGATGTGCGTCCTAAGGCGTGCCGTGATTATCCGCACACCGATCGTAAAAACATGCACCAGGTAATGGATCTTACTTATAAGAATACTATGGTGTGCCCTGCGGTGGCCTCGATTGTGGATCGACTCCGCGCGGAGCGTGGCTAAGCCGACTTCTTCGATTTTTCTTTAGCATGTTGCCGCAGAATACCATATGCCGTTTAGGCATAACTGCATGCTGCGCGTGGTCGGAACGTTGGCGAAAATTTAATCGCCATGAGCTACGCAACTGATTTTGGAACCCTCTTCTTCCCGAAGTATTGTTCTTCCTGTAACCGCAATTTGATGCATTACGAAAAGGCCGTATGTATGCACTGCCTGACACATTTACCCCGCTTGCAAATGCACGATGAACGCGATAACGCAGTGGAGAAGTTGTTTTGGGGAAGAATCGACTTGGAAGCAGCAACTGCATTTTTGAGCATGCCGCGCAACGGTATTTCGCATCGACTCATTCACCGCTTGAAGTATCACGGCGACCAGGAAGTAGGCGAGCGGTTGGGTGCATTGTTCGCACATGAGTTGCTTGAATCGGAGCGCATGAAGGGTATTGATGTGATTGTACCTGTGCCGCTTCACCCCAAGAAACTGCATGTGCGTGGTTACAACCAATGCGATTGTATTGCGAAGGGAATGGCCGAAACATTGGGTGCCGAGGTATCATTCAACAACCTCACGCGCACACATTTCAGCGCTTCTCAAACACGCCGCGGACGCATTTCGCGCTGGTCGAACGTGAAGGATATTTTCTGGGTGCGCGAACCTGAGAAGTTTGAAAACAAACGAATACTACTCATCGATGATGTAATTACAACCGGCGCTACCATTGAGGCATGTGCATCTGCGCTGCGCAAAATAAACGGAGTACAATTGTCGGTTGGTGCGCTGGCAATTCCTGCCTGAAGGTAATCTTCATATGAAACGCTTCGAGTAATTATATTTGTCGTCATCAGAAAATAATCGAATTTGTAGGTTTTACAATGTCTGATGATAGTCTATGTTTTTGAATAGAGTATATTTTTTACTCATTATGTGCCTCTCCATAACGCATAGTTTTGGTCAGGGTATGTCTGAGGTTTTAGTTGACTCAATAGTTAGCGATCTAACCTTACAATTTAAAGATAAAGCCGTAAGTAGAATTGCCGTATTGGATTTTACCCAAGATGCTGTTACCACAAAGCTTTCATTAAGTATTACAGAACAACTGAAGTTGAAACTTGCAAATAGAAATAGATCAATTCAAATAGTTGAAAGAAATTACATTGATCGAATTTTGGAGGAACAAAGACTTGGTTTAAATCCGTTATTCGATGAAACAAAGGCTGTGGATATTGGAAAATTAGTTAGTGCAGACGCTATTGTAACGGGGATATTGATTGAAGAGAGTGGAGATGTACGCTGCAATGTTAAAATTGTAAAGGTTGAGACGGGTGTTTTAATAGGAGGAGTTTCAATATTACTTGGAACTCCGATGTCATTAGCGGAACGACCGGTTCCAAGTGTAACAGAAGATAAGGTCTTGATTCCCATTCGAAAAGCTGTAAACACTAGTGACAATGATTATTTGCTTCTAATGAATGGACGCGAAATCGTATGTCATATCCTTGCAGATACAGGAACTGTATTTTTAATGCAGCTTTCGAAACCAAATGGTAGATTAATTGAACGCGAGATTCATAAGAACGAGGTGTTCAGCGTGACCATGCGAGGCGAGACAGAAGAAATTCTCTACATGCAAGACGAAATGCTGGGCAACATTTACTCAGTTGATGAGATGCGCTATTACTTGGCTGGTGAAAACGATGCTCGACAAAATTTTAAAGCTTGGCCAACATTTGCAGTTGGATTTGCACTTTGCGCCGGTGTTTCAGTTTGGGGCGGTGATGGGTATATTACCGCAGTAGGACCACCCATTTTGTTCACGCTGTTGCAGCTCGCTCCCAAGATAAAAATTCGCGAGAAGACCATGAGCCATCCGGAGTATAAGTACAACGACATCTATGCCGATGGTTACGAACCTCCCGCACGCACGCGTAAACTATCGCGAGCGATGGAGGGCGCTTTTTTAGGCTCCGCAACAGGAGTTGCCTACTGGCTTCTCTTTCTGAATAAATGAACATCATTCATCGGCTTGTCGCTTCGCGTTTGTGGGTTGCTTTTGCTGCGGCTGCATGGAGTGTTGAGTCGTTCGTGCGTTGCGGTGTCTGGATTCGTTGGACGCTTGTGGCGCAGATATTTTTCTTGACGTGGATCGCCTATTTGTTTTTAACCGATGATGGCATTCGCAAGCACCGAGCTGCTGCGCTTGTTGCCCTCACAGGTGCGTGCGTGACTTTTCAAGGAATAGAAACCATGGTGATTCCTGCTTTGTGCGCCATACTCGTGTTGTTGTATCGCTCACATTGGTTGCCTTCAAGCTTGAGAAAATTTGCTCTCGAATTGCGCAACATTCCGCTGTTCAACAACATCGTCATTGGCGCTTGCTGGATTGTGCTGTGTGTCCTTTGGCCGATGCAACAAGCGGGAATTGAATTTCAATCGCAGCTGCCTAATCTGGTTGCGTCCTTTATGTGGATTACAGCACTTTCGATGAGCGAAGATCTATTCGTAGAAACCACTCCCGACGCTACGCTCCGTTGGTTGGGTAAGAAGACGCTACGAGTCGTTGCTGTTTTGCTGGTCTGCGCTGCAATGGGTGTAAGCGCTGTGTTCAGCGAATCAAGTGTGTCCGTTTGGCTGTCGATGATCGCTTCGCTGCTGCTGCTTGTTCTCATGCCAGGAGGAAAGCGCACAGCCATGAAATCGTGGTTGATTGATGCGATGATTGTACTCCGATTTCCTGTCTGACCTTAGCCCAACACTACATCGAGCGCATGCTGCATAGCCGCAATGGTGCGGTGGAGATCTTCTGTGGTGTGCGCTGCCGATACAAATCCAACTTCGTATCCACTCGGACCGAGATAAATGCCTTGCTCTAGAAGTGAACGGTGGAAAGGGGCGAATTTTTTCATTTCTTCACTATCAATCTCATCGCTTCTGCGAATAGGTTTCTCGTCAGAGAAGGTGACCCAGAAGATACTGCCTGCGCTGAACATATTGAATTTGTAGTTCTTGCTGCGCGCGTAGTTCAATACATTGTTTACGAGATAATCTGTTTTCTCTTTCAGTTCTTCATAGAATCCCGGGCGCAAGCATTCGGTGAGTTGAGCAATACCTGCAGCCATCGCCACCGGATTGCCACTTAATGTTCCGGCTTGATATACCGGGCCTTCCGGAGCAACATGGCTCATTACTTCTGCAGTCGATGCGTAAGCGCCCACGGGCAAACCACCTCCGATGATTTTACCAAAAGCCAAAACATCGGGTTGAATTCCGTAATAACCTGAAGCACCCTCGAACCCTACACGGAATCCGCTGATCACTTCGTCGAAAAGAAGGATGATTCCTTCGCGGGTGCACACTTCGCGCAGGTAGCGCAGAAAATCGCCCTCTTGCAACAGCAGTCCGTTGTTGGCTGGAATAGGCTCAATGGCTATTACGGCAATCTGTCCGCGATAGTCTGCTACTGCCTTCTCCAATGCAGCAGTGTCGTTGAGTGGCAGCACAATGGTTTCTTTCGCATAAGCTTCCGGAATACCTGCTGAGCTTGATGTGCCCAACGTGGCGAGCCCGCTTCCTGCTTTAACCAAAAGGCTGTCGACATGTCCATGGTAACATCCTTCAAACTTGATGATCTTGTCGCGTCCCGTGTAGCCGCGCGCCAGGCGTATCGCACTCATGGCTGCCTCTGTGCCGCTGCTCACAAAACGAATCTTTTCGAAGTAAGAGTGGTTCTTAAGTATCAGCTCGGCCAATTCATTTTCTAATCGCGTAGGCGCACCGAAACTGCTGCCATTCGCTACTGTTTCCTGCACGGCTTTAACAACCGACGGATGCGCATGGCCAAGAATGAGCGGCCCCCATGAGCAGCAGTAGTCAATGAATTCATTGCAGTCTTCATCCCAAACATGCGACCCTTGACCCTTCGCAAAAAACAGGGGAGTCCCGCCTACGGAGCGAAACGCACGCACCGGCGAGTTTACACCGCCCGGAAAAAAGGTTTTTGCTTTTTCAAATAATTCAGCTGAACGGGATGTATTCATTTTTTCGAGATTGAAATTTTTTGCGGCACTTGGAATGCTGTTGTTTTGCAGGGCTAAAATGCGCGGCGCAAGATACCTTCGCCAACTCAAACACACTGTCATGAATTTTCAATACGATTTAGCTTTTGCCCAATCGCTCGATAGCTCCGATAAGTTGTCGGGCTATCGGGAACGTTTCCTTTTTCCCCAGCACAACGGAAGCAATGTGTTGTATTTCACGGGTAATTCGCTCGACCTGCAGCCTAAGGGTGTGAAGGAAGCTTTTGTTGCAGAATGTGATGATTGGGCGGCGTTCGGTGTAGAAGGACATTTTCTCGCTCGCAAACCCTGGTATAGCTACCATGAGCGTTTTGCTGCCGGCGCTGCCAAATTGGTGGGTGCAAAGGAGCACGAAGTGGTCATGATGAACCAGCTCACGGTGAACTTGAATTTGTTGCTCGTATCGTTTTATAAACCCGAGGGTAAGCGCCGCAAAATTTTGTTTGAAGCAAAACCTTTTCCTTCTGATCAATATGCGTTCGCTTCACAGGCGCGCCTGCAAGGATTGGAGCCTGCTGATGTTTTGGTGGAGCTCCTCCCGCGCGAGGGTGAATTGACGTTGCGACAAGATGATATTGTAAAGACCATTCACGAGCTTGGCGATGAGCTTGCGCTGGTGTGTTTCGGAGGCGTCAATTACTTCACCGGGCAGTTGTTCGATATGAAGGAAATTACCTCAGCTGCTCATGAGGTGGGCGCTATGTGCGGTTTCGATCTTGCACATGCTGCAGGGAACGTGCCTTTGGAGTTGCATGATTGGAACGTCGATTTTGCATGTTGGTGCACCTACAAATACCTCAACAGTGGTCCGGGAAGCGTGGGCGGTGTGTATGTGCATGAACGTCACGCAACCAACCGCGAATTGTTTCGCCTTGCGGGCTGGTGGGGACACAACAAGGAAACGCGTTTTCACATGGGACCCGATTTTGATCCAATTCCAACGGCTGAGTCGTGGTCAATGAGCAATGCGCCGGTGTTCAATATGATTGCCCATGAGGTGTCGTTGTCCATTTTCTCGGAAGTGGGCATGAACGTATTGCGCGAAAAGTCGCTTCAATTGACGGCGTATCTTGATTTTGTATTGAACGAAGTAATGCAAGCTACCGGACAAAAATTGACGCGTATAACTCCGGGAGACCCCGCACAGCGTGGATGTCAATTGTCCGTAATTGTGGAGGGTTATGATCGCAAACTGGTGGGCAAGCTATACGAGCAAGGTGTAGTGGTCGACTGGAGAGAACCCAACGTTATTCGCTTGGCTCCTGTGCCGCTCTACAATTCGTTTGAAGATGTGTATCGACTCGGCAAGGTGCTCGAGCAGATTTTCACACGCTGATTACAACCCAAGCAATACTTCTTCGGCACTCTTACCGCCGAATAGCATGCGTTCCGGATTTTCCAGCATGTCTTTCACTTTCACCAGGAAGCTTACGCTCTCACGTCCGTCGATGATGCGGTGGTCGTAGGAAAGCGCAACATACATGATTGGACGAATTACTACCTGACCATTTTCTGCAATCGGACGCTCCACGATGTTGTGCATGCCCAAGATGGCGCTTTGCGGAGGATTGATGATAGGCGTTGAAAGCATAGAGCCGAAAACACCACCGTTGGTAATGGTGAATGTTCCGCCCTGCATTTCGTCGACAGTGATTTTTCCGTCGCGAACCTTCTTAGCGAGTTCGCCAATGCTGCGCTCGATATCGGCCAGACCCATCATTTCAGTGTTGCGAACAATAGGCACCATCAAACCTTTTGGTGAGGATACTGCAATACCGATGTCGGTATAGTCGTGGTAAACGATTTCTCCGTTTTCAATGCGCGCATTTACTGCCGGGAAAGCGAAGAGTGCTTCTGCGCATGCTTTGGTAAAGAACGACATGAAGCCGAGGCCCACACCGTGCTTCTCCTTAAATACGTCTTTGTATTTGGCGCGCAAGTCCATGATGGGTTTCATGTTCACCTCGTTGAAGGTGGTGAGCATAGCGGTGTTGTTTTTTACACTTACCAAGCGCTCGGAAATTTTCTTGCGCAGGTTGGTCATTTTCTCGCGGCGCTCGGTGCGTGCTCCGCTATGGCGTGCAACGCTTGCAGTGTCGAACCCGGCTGCCATGGCTGCAAGTACATCGCCTTTGGTGATGCGTCCGCCCGGGCCGCTGCCTGCTACTTGCGAGGCTGTTACGCCTTGCTCGGCCATCAGTTTTGCCGCTGCCGGCGAAGGAGTGCCGCTGGCGTATGAAGCAGCTGGAGCTTTCTCAGCCGCTTTAGGCGCAGGCGCTGCTGCCGCTGCTTTAGGCTCTTCTTTTTTCACCGGGGCTGCAGGAGCACCTGCAGGTTTTGCAGCTGCTGTATCGATGATGCATGCCACGCCGCCAACCGCAACCGTGTCGCCCGCTTGTGCGATGATTTGAATACTGCCGCTGGCTTCTGCCGCCAACTCGAGGGTCGCTTTATCGCTGTCGATCTCGGCCATTACCTGACCATTCTCAACGTAGTCGCCGTTTTTCACCAACCAGTTGGCAATGATTACTTCGCTGATGCTCTCGCCCGGAGAGGGAACTTTCACTTCAATTTTGGACATGTCAAATCAAGTTTGCGGCTTTCAAAAAAAGAAACCTCGAAAAGCCACCGCAAATCTGCATTAGAATTCATGAAAATGCACCATGTAGGCTTCGTTTTTTCAGCATGAGTTTCTCACCAATAAACGCTATGAATTCTCTCCATACTGCCGGTGTGTTTATTCTTACTTTCGTGCATTCTCATGAAGTACCTGGTTATTCTGACGAAACAGTTTCCCTATCAATGGCGCGAGCAATACGTTGCCCATGAACTTGTGGCGCTGGCCCGTCAGTTTGATAAGGTCTTCATTTACCCGCACGATCATTACCAAAAAAAGGATGTCATTCGCTTCGACTTGCCTAAGGGCGTTGAGGTAATCGATTTGAACCGGCAAATGGTTTTGGCTGCCCGACATAAAGTGGTCCTTTCATTTCTGGGTGCATTCATAGGCGAATGGCTTTGTTCCAAGCGTAAATGGTATCAGCTGAAGGCCTGGCGACGTTTTTACTCCATCTATGCAACACAGTATGCCTTGGGTGAAATGCTCATGTCGTGGCAGCGTAAACAGGGGATTGTCGGAAGTGACGTGTTGTTTTACTCCTACTGGATGAGTGCTTCGGCGCTTTGTTTAGGAATATTGAAAAGAAGAGGAAGCATCAAAGGCTTCATCACGCGAGCGCATTCTGTCGACTTGTATCACGAAGATTGGGGCTTGCTGCGCGATGAACATTCGGTGCCGCCGTTCCGATGTTTGAAGGAAGGGAATGCTTCCATGATCTATTCCATTTCGAACCATGGCCTGTTGCATTTGCAGGAAAGGGGAGTGCAGTCAGATCGAATTGCAACTCGCTACCTGGGCGTGCTTGATGGCGGTCTTGGACCCGAGCCCGGCGATGAGATATTCACCCTTGTGACTTGCTCGGGCATCGACGACAACAAGCGCATTCATTTGTTGGGAGAGGCATTATCGCGATTGAATAAACCTGCGCGCTGGATTCACTTTGGCGACGGTCCGCTGCGTGAACAGGCGCTGAAATCTATAACCTCCGATCGTGTGATCTTTGAATGCCGCGGACAAACTTCAAATGAGGATGTACGAGCATTCTATGCCAAGGAGCCTGTGCATTGCTTTGTGAACTTAAGCATCGTGGAAGGTCTTCCGGTTTCTATCATGGAGGCTATTTCTCATGGCATACCCGTTGTTGCTACTGCTGTATATGGTGTACCGGAAATAGTGACCGATAGCTACAACGGTGTGACGCTACCCGTTCAATTCACAAACGAACAAATCGATGAAGCCTTGACTCTTTTTATGACGAAATCGGATCAAATGGCAACGATGCGCACAAACGCACGCACCCGATACATCGAGCTCTTCAATGCAGAGAAGAACTACAACGAATTCGCAAAGGAGATTGCGTCTCTTAGGCTTTAACGACTGAATAGCTGAACAAACGATCCATCATTGCTATCATGCGTTTTTCATGAACCTTAGGTGAACCCGCAGCCGGCGATGCTGATGCCGGCGGCGCAATTACTTCCAGATTCAAATCACGCAGCGCACGCAACATGTAGGTCCAGGCTCCCATATTTTCAGGTTCTTCCTGTGCCCACACGATTCGCTTGGCCTTGCTGTACTCTGCAAGGAGGCTGCGCAGTTGCTCTTCAGGAAGCGGGTAAAGCTGTTCCAAACGAACCACAGCCATGTCGGATCCTGTCTGACGTTTTTCTTTTTGCTCTAGGATATCGTAATACACCTTTCCGGAGCATAGCACGATCGTATTCACTTCTTTCGCTTTTACGGAAGCATCGTTGATGATTTCCTGGAACTGACCTTTCGCCATTTCCTGAAGTGTTGATACGGCCTTCGGATAGCGCAACAATTTCTTAGGTGTCATCACCACAAGCGGCTTGCGATACGAAGCGCGAACTTGTCGGCGAATCAAATGGAAATGGTTGGCAGGGGTTGTCGGGTTGCAAACAAGCATATTGAGCTCAGCACACAATTGAAGGAATCGCTCCAATCTTGCAGAACTGTGTTCGCTTCCCTGACCTTCGTAGCCGTGAGGCAAGAAGAGGGTGATGCCGTTCATGGTGCGCCACTTGTCTTCGGCCGCCGAAATGAACTGGTCAATCATGATTTGAGCGCCGTTGTTGAAGTCACCAAACTGAGCTTCCCAAATGGTGAGGCCATGCGGTGTTCCGAAGGCATAGCCATAATCGAATCCTAATACACCGTATTCACTCAACAATGAATTGTACACTGTGAACTTCGCTTGTTTCGGATTTATCGAATTTAATGTGATGATTTCTTTTTCCTGGTCCTCGTCGGTCTTTACTACAGCATGGCGATGCGAGAATGTTCCTCGCTCCACATCTTGTCCGCTCACGCGCACGGGATGCCCTTCTTCGAGCAATGTTCCGTATGCAAGCAGTTCGCCCATGGCCCAATCGAGTTTGTTGTCTTCGATCATCTTCAGGCGATCAGCAAACACCTTAGCTGTCTTGGCTATGTACTTTTCACCTGCAGGCAATGTGCTAATAGAGGTTGCAATTGCTTTGAGGCGCTTCTCGTCGAATTGGGTTTTCACCGGTTGTGAAAGGTCTGCTGCAGTTGCCTTCGAGTAACCCTTCCAGGTTTCTTCCATGAAGTGCTTCACATGCGCCATCTTCATGCTTTTTGCAATTTCGAGCTTGGTGTCGAGCATTGCTTCGAAGCCGGTTTTCAAACTATCGGCATACGCCTGGTCGATTGTGCCGTCTGCGATGAGTTGGTTCATGTATATCTCACGCAATGATGGGTGAGATGCAATCAGTTTATAGAGTGATGGCTGAGTAAACTTCGGTTCATCGCCTTCGTTGTGTCCGTATTTGCGGTAACCCAACAAGTCTACGAATACATCCATGTGAAACTTCATGCGGTATTCCAACGCAATCTTCATGGTCTCAATTACCGCTTCCACATCATCTGCATTTACGTGGAAAACCGGGCACAGGGTGGTTTTTGCCACGTCAGTGCAATAGGTCGATGAGCGAGCGTCGAGGTAGTTGGTGGTAAAGCCAACCTGATTGTTGGTCACGATGTGAACGGTTCCGCCGGTGCGGTAACCATCGAGCAATGCCATTTGTACAATTTCGTACATGATGCCCTGGCCCGCTATCGCTGCGTCGCCATGCACGAGCACGGGCACGATTTTATCTTCACTCTCGAGATAGTGATCAATCTTCGCGCGTGAAAGTCCTTCTACTACCGGGTTCACCGCCTCTAAATGCGAAGGGTTGGGGCAAAGCGTAAGATGCACTTGATTGCCGCCTGCCGTAGTAACGTCGTTTGAATAACCGTAGTGATATTTTACGTCGCCGTCGAAATTGTCCGAGTCTTCAAACTCAAGACCTTCAAATTCTGCGAATACCTGCTCTTGCGGCTTGCCCATAATGTTGGTAAGCACGTTGAGTCGGCCGCGATGCGCCATGCCAATCACAAATTCCTTGACACCCATGTCGCCACCCAAACGCACCATGTAGTCCATAGCGGGCACCATCGCTTCGCACCCTTCAACACTGAATCGCTTGGCGCCAACAAACTTGCGGTGTATGTATTGTTCGAACAGAGAAGCCTTGCTGGCCATCTCCAAAAACTGCTTTTTCTCGTCGGTTGTGAACGATGGTTTTTTAACGGCCTCAATGCGCTCGCGCAACCATGTTACGCGCTCCGGTGAGCGCACATACGTGTATTCAATACCAATGTGCTTGCAATAGCAATTGTTGAGATGAGTGAGGATGTCGCGCAGTTTGGCTGCGCCCAAGCCCACTTCGCTGCCAGCCTGAAACACCGTGTCCAAATCCTGCTCACTGAGACCAAAGTTCTCTAGCGCCAGCGTAGGCTGGTGCTTGCGACGCTCCCTCACCGGATTGGTTTCCGTAAACAGGTGGCCGCGCTGACGATAGCCATTAATCAGATTGATAACCTTAAACTCTTTGATTACCTCGGAACTCACCGCACCTCCCAGTCCTTCTCCGCCTGGAAGCGGAGCAAACTCTGCACGCTGAAATTCGAATCCTTCGAAAAAGCGCTGCCATGAGCTATCTAACGATTGGGGGTTGCTTTTGTATTGCTGATAGAGCGACTCTATTGCATTGATATCGCTGCTGGCGAGGTATGAATGTGGGTCCATTCTGACTTAGAAATTGAATTGGCTCGCGAAGGTAGCGCGCACCTTTCAATAAACCACCTTTTTTGCTTTTTGATACGCTTCTCCGTGTCAAGCATTTTGACTAAAGTGCATGCGCAGCCATATTTTTTTTGCCTCCCGTTCCAAAATTTCGACCACCAACACTGAAACTCTTTCTGCAGCTGGAGTTGACGACATCAGACTTCGAATTTTTCCTTCCGGAATATCAATGCGATACAACACTTGTCCAAGGCTGCTGCTGTGCTCTTGAATAAGTCGCAACACAACTTCATTCAGGCGATTAACTATGCCGACAGGTGTTGGTTCAGCTGTCAACTCTCCCCAATCAATTGGGTATAGGTCCTTTGCAAGCTGTGCCTCTAGTTTTTGGAGAAACAGGCTATGACTCGGTAAAGGTAATTGCCCGAGGTAAGGTATGACTTCTTCGCTCATTCACACGAAGATACAGCTATAGGGCTTTTACCCGTTCAATTGTACACTTCCTTACATTCGCGTTCTCAATTTTAGTTTATGAAGACTCTAACCATTACCCGCGCACTGCTCTTGTCCGCATTTTTGCTTATAGTATGCATGGCATCAGCACAGCAAGGAACAATCCGTGGTTTTGTGAAAGATCAAGAAACAGGTCAGCCTGTTATCTTCATTCTAGTTGGATTGGACGGCACGGCCTTCGGAACTCAGACCGATGAAAACGGATATTACACCCTCACCAAAATTCCCGATGGTAACTACACGCTTGTCATCAATCAGTTTGGATTTAAAGAAGTGCGCGATGTCATTGATATTTCCGGGTCTAAGGTGGTTGCTCGAAACTACTTCTTGGAAAAGGACGATTTAGTTATGAACGAAGTTGAGATTACTGACAAGGGTAGCGCTCAGAAGAATAATGTGAATATTTCGGTGGAATCGATGCGCACAAAAGATATCAAGCGCATACCGAGCGTTGGTGGAGCTCCCGATTTGGCGCAGGCGCTTACAACATTGCCGGGTTTCATTAGCACCGGTGACCAAGGTGGGCAGATTTACGTTCGCGGCGGGTCGCCCGTGCAAAATAAGGTTCTGCTCGATGGTATGATTGTCTACAACGCATTCCACTCCATTGGTCTTTTCTCCGTTTTCGATACGGATATTATTGCCAACGCAGATGTATACACCGGAGGTTACAGTGCTCAATTCGGTGGAAGAATTTCTTCCATCATGGACATCACAACCCGTGATGGTAATAAGCGCGAAATTGACGGTCACGTTGGGTTAAACCCTTTCGGTGCGAAGGTTCAGATTGAAGGTCCGCTGCGAAAGCTGCGTGAAAACGGCAGCGGAATATCCTATGTTCTTTCTGCTAAAAATTCCTACCTCGACAGAAGTTCCAAGTTGCTGTATCCTTACGTAAACGAAGGAAATGGATTGCCTTTTAACTATACCGATATCTATGGAAAGGTTTCGTTTAGTGGGTCAAACGGTTCGAAGTTCAATGCATTTGGTTTCAGCTTCAACGACGGTGTGACGAGCTACAAAAATCTCGCATCGCTCAACTGGAAAAATAATGGCGGTGGAGGTAACTTCGTGGTTGTGCCTTCCAGTTCTGCAGTTCTCATCAGCGGTAACTTCGCCCGAAGCCAGTATGAAATTGTCATGAGTGAGGAAAACAATCCCGACCGAATCAGCAAAATCAATAGCTTCAACTTCGGTCTCGATTTCAAATATGGTATTAAAAATGACGTGCTGAAGTACGGGGTGGAAGTTGTCGGATTTTCAACAGACTACAAAACATTTGCTCTCCTAGATAACCAGCAGATTGTTCAGGTAACGCAGAACACAACGGAGCTCAATACATTTTTCGATTACAAGATGAATCGCGGACGTTGGGTAGTAGAACCTAGTGTTCGTTTCCAATATTATGGAACACTGAGCGTATTCTCTCCGGAGCCACGATTGGGTGTTAAGTTCAAAGTGAATGAACGCTTTCGTATCAAAGGCGCTACAGGTAAATACACCCAAAACCTGATGGCCACCAATAGTGACCGGGATGTTGTCAACTTGTTCTACGGATTCTTAGCAAGCCCGGAAGATTTACAAAACGAGTTTACCGGAGATCCTGCAATTCAGGCAGGTGGTGAGGCCGTTAATTCGCTCGGTGAGTTTGTTGGTGGAATTGGTGATGGGCTGACTTTTGGCCGCACTCCAACCAATGAACAAGTGAAGAATGTGCTTCAAACAGCTAGACACTTGGTGATAGGTTTCGAGTTCGATCTTTCAGAGCGATGGAATCTGAATGTGGAAAGCTATTACAAGCGCTTCAATCAACAGACTAACATCAACAGAAACAAAATTTTCAATAATGATTTCGGACAAAACAGCGATAAACCGGAAGAGCTCACACGCGACTACGTTATTGAAACCGGAACAGCCTACGGAACCGACCTTGTGCTGAAGTATGAAGACAAGTCGTATTACCTCAACATTGTATATTCATTGGCTAAGGTGCAGCGCTGGGACGGTTTTCAATACTACGCGCCCGTGTTTGATCGTCGACACAATTTGAATTTGATAGGGACGTATCTCTTTGGAAAGGAAAAATCATTTGAGTTATCTATGAGATGGAACTTGGGTAGCGGCTTGCCATTTACTCAGACACAGGGCTTCTACAATGGACAAAGCGTTTCTCAAGGAATCAGCCTCGACTATGTAACCAACAACAGTCAATACCTGAGTGTACAGTACGCGGCCTTAAATGGCGGGCGCTTGCCATTCTACCATCGATTGGATATTAACGTCAAGAAAACGATCAAGTTGAGTAATAAGTCCGGTCTGGAGTTGAACGCCGGTGTAACGAATGCCTACAACCGTGCAAACGTATTCTACATTGATCGCGTAACGGGTGAGCGTATCGATCAGTTGCCTTTGTTGCCAACTATCGGAGTAGACTTTACGTTTTAATAAACGTAATTATTGAAAGGGAATGTTTTGGATGATTCCATTCACCAGTTCCTTTTCTTGTCCCGAACCGGCATTATCATTTAAATCGGATTCAAACATTGCTGAAATCCTTCCATTGGAATTCATGTAAATGCTGATGTAGCCATTGGGGTTGAAACTGGTATCGAAGACAAGCGTGTCATCAATCAATATAATCGAGGTAGAGCTTAAAAACGAGATGGTGTCTTCACCCACCTCCAAGTCAGGCATGCGCAATATCATTTGCCTTCCGTATTGATCGAGACAGGAAAACTCGTGAATGGCAGCAAGTGTATCATAAACATATTGAATAGTTGAAGTGTCGCCTATAAACGCTTCATCGCCAATAAGAACGGCTTGCCATTGTTTCGTGATGTTCTGTGTCTGGTTGGTGTCGATTGGATTTCCTCCGGTATCGGTGCTGTCTGGCGGAAGTGCTTGAGTTGGCGACCAATTGGTAATGTCGTTGTCTTTTTGACATGACGCGAACAAACAAAGACCAAGAATGGTTATGATCAATTGATTCTTTATCTGGTTATGTTGCATAGTCGTATTAAAGGTGAGGAGTGGTGTTCTTTTTCGAACTGTTCGCGCTTCAAAGGTACAACTATGTTAATTTCGACCCGATTTTTTCAATTCAAAACAAATCATATTGCATAATGGCAAACAAGTATCAAGCACAAATCGACGCCTTCATGGCAGAGGTTAAAGGCAAGAACCCTAATGAACCTGAGTTTTTGCAAGCGGTGCACGAAGTGGCCGAAACGGTCATTCCCTACATCGAGGAAAATCCGAAATACAAAACAGCGAAAGTGTTGCAGCGCATTGCTGAGCCGGAGCGCACCATCATGTTTCGTGTGCCATGGGTTGATGATAAAGGTGAAGTACATGTAAACCGAGGCTATCGCGTTGAGTTCAACTCGGCCATCGGGCCATACAAGGGCGGCTTGCGTTTTCACCCAACTGTAAACCTTTCCGTTCTTAAGTTCCTGGGCTTCGAACAAATATTCAAGAATTCATTGACTACGTTGCCTATGGGTGGCGGTAAAGGTGGTTCTGACTTCGATCCGAAAGGGAAGAGCGATCGCGAAGTAATGGCGTTTTGTCAAAGCTTCATGAACGAACTCTCTCGCCATATCGGGGCTGATACAGATGTACCGGCCGGCGACATCGGCGTGGGCGGACGTGAAATTGGTTTCATGTTCGGTCAGTACAAGCGCCTGCGCAATGAGTTTACAGGTGTGTTCACCGGTAAGGGTCGCACGTGGGGCGGCTCGCTCATTCGTCCCGAAGCGACGGGTTATGGTTGCGTGTATTTCGCAGCCGAAATGCTCGGAACGAAGGGCACCGATTTTAAAGGCAAAACAGTGGTTGTTTCCGGTTCCGGTAACGTGGCTCAGTTCGCCATTGAAAAGGCAACTCAATTGGGTGCCAAGGTGGTGACTGCTTCTGACAGCGATGGCTATGTGTATGACAAAGACGGTATCGATGCTGATAAGCTTGCATTCATCATGGAACTGAAGAATGTGAAGCGCGGTCGTATCAAAGAATACGCAGACAAATACAAATGCGAATATGTAGCAGGAAAAACCCCATGGGGCGTGAAGTGCGATATCGCTCTTCCATGTGCTACTCAAAACGAATTGAACGGTGACGACGCAAAGGCGTTGATTGCGAACGGTGTTATGGCGATTGCCGAAGGTGCCAACATGCCTTCTACTCCTGAAGCGGTTGAAGCTTTCTTGCACGGTAAAGTGCTATTCGCTCCGGGTAAGGCTTCCAACGCGGGTGGCGTTGCTACCTCAGGTTTGGAAATGTCACAAAACTCACTTCGCTTGTCTTGGACACGCGAAGAGGTTGACCAGCGCTTGCACAACATCATGAAGAGTATTCATGAGGCGTGTGTGAAATACGGCACGGATGGCGATCATATCAACTACGTGAAAGGTGCCAACATTGCAGGCTTTGTGAAAGTCGCCGATGCAATGCTGGATCAGGGTATTGTATAATTCTGAATTTTAGAAAAGACAAAGGGCTGCGGATACGCAGCCCTTTTTTTCTACCTCTTTTGTGGTATTCCATCAAGGAAGTCTTCTATACCCTACTTAAGGTATGGTGAATTGAATAGCGCCTCATTCTATTTGTACCTTCCTAAGGGTCATCTATGAAACTCCTTCTCGCTCTGGTTCTGTTTTGTGTTTGCAGTAATGAGTTTTTCGCATCAAACTCAGATTCAGACACCATTCCACCGCTTGAATTGTCGGGAGTGGAAATCACGACACTGCGTGTTACCCTGCCGGTGCATCGATTACCCAATGTGCATGGAAATATTCTTATTGCCGGTAAAAAGAATGAAGTAATCGAACTGTCTAAATCCACTGCAGACCTCGCTTCGGTAAACCAACGACAGATTTTCGCACGTATTCCGGGTTTGATGATATGGGAAAGCGACGGGAGTGGAATCCAGGTCGGAATTGCTGCCCGAGGTTTAAGCCCCAATCGCTCATGGGAGTTCAATACAAGACAAAATGGATATGATATATCGCCTGATGTATTCGGTTATCCGGAAGCGTACTATACACCTCCCATGGAGGCAGTTGAACGTATTGAACTTTTGCGTGGCGCTGCGTCACTTCAATTTGGCCCGCAATTCGGCGGTATGGTCAACTACGTGCTCAAATCAGGGAATGGTAACAAGCCATTCTTTTATGAATCCCGACAATCTGCAGGCAGCTTTGGGTTGTTCTCCACCTTCAATGCCATTGGCGGCACCAAGAACAAATGGAGCTATTACGCTTTCGCGCAGCAACGTCGGGGCAATGGCTGGCGTGAGAATGGAAAGTTTGACTCCAAGTCTATTTATGGTAGTGTGGAATACAGACACAGTTCGAACCTTCTTGTCGGATTCAACATTACACATTCCCAGTTCTTGAGTCAACAACCGGGAGGTCTGACGGATGAGCAGTTCAAGCTTGACTGGCGCAGCAGCTCACGCTCAAGAAACTGGTTGCAAGTGCCGTGGAATGTTGCTTCCGTTTACACAAAGGTTCGTACCTCCAAACACTCACTGCTGGATGTTAAACTGTTCGGTGTAATAGCCGACCGCTCAAGCGTGGGATTCATGAAGTCTATAGATGTATTGGACACTATTAATACATCAACTGATGCCTACAATGCAAGAAAATTGGACATCGACGAATATCAAACATGGGGAGCAGAGTTGCGCTGGTTATTGGAGTATACGTTGTTCGGAAGAGAACACCGGCTCGCCGCTGGAGCTCGCTATTCCGATGCTCATACCCATCGTCGAAACGACGGCACAGGTTCCACAGGACCTCAGTTTGATGACGAACTGGCACAAGGTGATTTCGGAAAGAACCTCTTTTTTGATAATGTCAATACAGCGGCATATGTCGAAAATACGTTTCACCTCGGAGATCGGTTCACCATAACGCCGGCGGTGCGTATGGAAAATCTAACAAGCACAGCTCGGGGTTACATTTCTCTTACGCAAGGTGATTTTGAACCCTTGCAACAGAAACGTTCATTTGCTCTTGCCGGCGTAGGTTTTCAATACGAATGGAATCAAATGAACTTGTATGCAAATGCGAGCCAAGCTTTTCGTCCGGTAACCTATGGCGACTTTACCCCTTCGTCCACGACTGATGTGATTGATCCTAACTTGAAGGATGCGTCCGGTTATAATGCAGAGTTGGGTTTTCGTGGCTCGCATAGAAGTTGGTTGAATTTTGATGCCGGGTTATTTTATCTGTTTTATGACAACCGCATTGGAACGTTGCAACGCGAAGGTGTGAACTTCAGAACCAACATTGGAACCAGCGAAAGCAAAGGCGCTGAAGTTTACGTCGAGATTAATCCAATCAAAATGTTGATCGCCCAGCCGCGATATGGTTCTTTGAGTTTGTTCGTATCAGGAACCATTATGGATGCAAGATATATTCGCTGGGATAATCCAACAATCGCAGACGACCCTTTGAAGTCTATTGCGAACAAGCGGCTGGAATATGCACCGGAGCATATTTGGCGCTCGGGGTTAACCTATAATGTCAGTGAGTTCAGTGCGTCCGTTCAATGGAGTTTTGTGGACGCTGTTTATTCGGATGCGATTAATACGGAAATGCCGACGCCGAACGCTCAGGCGGGAATTCTGGATGCATATGAACTGTGGGACGTATCACTTAAATACGGGTTTATGAAATCGTTTTTCATACAAGCTAGCATTAACAATATGTTCGATATGCGCTACGCCACGCGCCGTGCAGGTGGTTATCCCGGCCCCGGTTTGTTGCCGGGTAATGGACGCACCGTCGTCTTGACACTCGGTCTCAATTTGTAAGCTCGAGTTTTTTCCGTGGTGGAATCCGTTTTGTGATATCTTGCTCTATCTAATTTGCTTGATCATGAGACTATTCCTCTGTTTACTCAGCTTATGTTCTTTTACATCACGAGCACAAGTCGTTGAGTTTTGGTCCGAAAACTTTGGCTCCGGCTGCAATACAGGAACTCTGGCAAGCGATTACTTCTCATTCACCAATGGTCCGTGGACAGTGACGGAGACAGGAGCAAATGCCGACGTTGCCAACGCCTGGTTTGTTTCGGCGGCTGAGAACGGTAACGCCGCAGGTCAGTGCGGTACCGGTTGCGGAAGTGATCCGACACTCCATATTGGAGCGAATAATTCATTTTTAGGAACCGATTTGGGAGCTTCTTATTATGAAGGCTTGGAAGCTTTCTGTGATATTCTCGGTTGTGGTGGTACCGACAAACGCATCGAATCTGGTGTTGTGGACTGCAGCATATTCATCAACAACACCATTTCATTCTTGTATATCGAAGGTGGTAACGCTCTGGACAATGCTACGCTTTGGTATTACGATGGTTTCAGCTGGTCACTTTTAAGCGATTTACCTAAAACGCCGATTTGTCCCAATGGTCAGGGACAATGGACTTCTTTCTCATATCCGCTTCCATCGAGCTCCAATAACAATTCAAATGTGAGATTCGCATTTCGTTGGCAAAACAACGACGATGGCGAGGCGCTCGATCCGAGTTTTGCGGTCGACGATATCAGTATCTCAGGCGAGTATGGTGAAGACGCTACTCCACCCAGCATTGTATGCCCCAATGATACTATCATCTACACCGAGGATTATTGCTATTTCTTGGGCGATTTTGAAAGCCTTTCACAGGTAAACGACAATCTTGATTTGTTCCCTGAAATTGTGCAGTCGCCTGCGGTTGAAACTCTGATGGCTCCCGGGAATCACATCATTACGGTTACCACAACCGATTATTCGGGTAATAGTACTTCCTGCTCGTTTAACCTAACGCTAATCGACGATGATGCTCCCGTATTTGAATGCCCTGCTGCGATAACGGTGGACGCTCCCGCCGGAACTACAGAGATGGAGGTTCTTCTTCCGAATCCAATCGTAACCGATAACTGTGAAATCCCGGTTCTAACCAATAACATCAACGGCAGTAATCCGGCTTCCGGAATGTTTCCGGTGGGGAATACCTTGGTGGTCTATTCAGCTTCGGATTCCAGCGGAAACAATGCGTTGTGCCAAGTCCTTGTAACGGTTTCTAGTTCTCTGCAGGATTGCTGCTTGGGCGATCTGAATTGCGATGGGGCCATAAGTGTTGCGGATTTACTTATACTGATTGGTCAGTTCTCTTGCGTAGGCCAAGCTTGCTTTGCCGATCTCGATGAAGACCAGGTAGTGGGAGTTTCTGATTTGCAGCTGTTCAATAGCCTCTACGGAACTTTTTGTCCGGAGTAATATTCGTTTTCTTGCCTACATTTGCGCGAATTTATTAGTGATAAATTCTTCGTACATGTCTTATTTCCAAGATAAATTCGTGGGTGAAGGTCTTACCTACGATGATGTGCTCCTCGTTCCGGCCTATTCCGAAATACTCCCTCGTGAAGTGTCTGTGCGCTCGCGCTTTTCCCGAAATATCGTCCTCAATGCGCCTGTTGTTTCGGCCGCGATGGATACTGTAACCGAATCTGAAATGGCCATTGCTATGGCTCGAGAAGGAGGAATCGGGGTCATTCATAAAAACATGAGTATTGAAGCTCAAGCAGCTCTGGTTAGAAAGGTGAAGAGATCGGAAAGTGGAATGATTCAGGACCCTGTGACGCTCGATGAGCATGCTGTAGTGGCAGATGCACTTAAATTAATGGCTGAACATCGAATTGGTGGTATACCCGTCACAAACAATGATGGCGTTCTCATTGGTATCGTGACCAACCGCGATTTGCGTTTTGAAAAGGATTTAACCAAGCCGATTGCTCAAATAATGACGAAGCAGGGCTTGATTACAACCGACAAGCCGAACGATTTACTCTCGGCAGAAGCAATACTTCAGCAGAGTAAAATTGAAAAACTTCCGGTCGTTGATGCAACGGGAAAGCTCATCGGACTCATTACTTATAAGGATATCTTAAAGTTAAAGAAATACCCGAACTCATGTAAAGACAAACTAGGGCGTTTGAGGGTGGCTGCGGCGGTAGGTGTTACTGCCGATACTCTCCAGCGGGCTGATGCGTTGGTTAAGGCAGGTGTTGATGCTATTATCATCGATACAGCCCATGGACACTCCAAAGGTGTTATTTCTATGCTCAAGGAAGTGAAGAAAGCCTATGGCGACCGCGTGGATGTGGTAGTTGGCAACATTGCCACTGTAGAAGCAGCCAATGCGCTGGTTGCCGCCGGTGCTGATGCAGTTAAAGTTGGAATTGGACCCGGTTCAATATGCACTACGCGTGTAATTGCAGGTGTGGGTGTGCCTCAATTAACCGCTGTCATGGATGTGGCCCATGGAATCTCTGACAAAGATGTTCCGGTTATTGCCGACGGAGGAATTCGTTTCACAGGAGATATCGTGAAGGCCTTGGCAGGAGGAGCTTCTTCCATTATGGTGGGTTCTATGCTAGCAGGCACAGAGGAAAGCCCGGGTGATACCATCATCTATGAGGGGCGCCGATTTAAATCATACAGGGGCATGGGTTCGGTTGAGGCCATGCAACAGGGGTCCAAAGACCGGTATTTCCAAGACGCGGAAGACGACATCAAGAAACTCGTGCCCGAAGGAATTTCTGGTCGAGTGCCCTACAAGGGAACCGTGCAGGAAATTATGTACCAGATTGTGGGTGGTTTGCGCGCCGGCATGGGCTATTGCGGAGCGGCAGACTTGATGAAACTTCAGACTGCGAAATTCATCCGAATCACAAGCGCAGGTGTCAAGGAAAGCCATCCGCACGATGTGTTTATCAGCCGCGAAGCGCCCAACTACAGTCTCAAGTAGTGAAAGGGTACTTTTTTCGTTTAACGCTCTTTCACAGCTGGTGAGGTTGTTGATTTCACCGCTTGGGGTCTTACATTTGCGGCCGCTCCCGATAACAGGGACAGTTACCAATGAATCTAATTAACCCGATCATGAAGGTGAAATCAATTGCTTTTGTATTCGCATTCTTTTTTTCGTTTTCGGCTTTTGCGCAAGACAAAAACGCCGCAGTGCTAGTTGTCGATGGCGAACCAACGTCACTCGAAGAATTTGAAAACATTTTCAGAAAGAACAATCGCGACTCTGTGATTACTGCTCAATCGCTTGATGAGTACATGGAGCTTTTTATCAATTTTAAACTCAAGGTTAAAGAAGCTCGCGAGGCCGGATTAGATACCGTTAAGAAGTTTAAAACTGAATTGGATGGATATCGAGCGCAGCTGGCACGCCCATATTTAACGGATGCGGACAAGCTGAACGATCTGGTGAAGGAAGCCTATGAAAATTACAAACAAGAAGTGCATGCAGCCCACATTCTGGTGAAGGTGGATGCCAATGCTTCACCTGCCGATACGGCAAAAGCCTATGCGAAAATTCTGGCTATCCGCGAGCGTATAACCAAAGGAGAAGAATTTACTGCACTTGCTAAGGCTACCAGTGAAGATCCTAGCGCAAAAGAGAATGCAGGTGATTTAGGTTACTTCACCGCTTTTCAAATGGTTTATCCTTTCGAAAAGGCTGCCTATCAAACCAAGGTGGGAGAAGTATCCACACCAATCAGAACTCGCTATGGATATCACCTCATCTATGTTTACGACAAACGTCCGGCACGCGGAGAAATACACGTGGCTCATATCGTCGTAAAACCGAAATCAGAGGAGAACAGCGAAGCAAATGCG
>Ga0315899_10001078_pt1 | contig 31656 bp, 3 predicted proteins | sample LakEriMetagenome_2_FD_203518 | JGI IMG/M metagenome (GOLD analysis project Ga0315899, IMG submission 203518) | Freshwater fungal communities from buoy surface, Lake Erie, Ohio, United States - Buoy 4 MA112 | ecosystem: Environmental > Aquatic > Freshwater > Lake | place: USA: Lake Erie, Ohio...
CACACACACACACACACACACACACACACACACACACACACACACATCCTCTCATTCAGGGAATGGAAACGGCGAGCAGAGAGCGTGCGGCATAGGCCATGGCTCGATGACTTTATGGGTAAGTGACTATCGGGGAATCTCAGGAGAGCAGTCGGAATGCTCTGCTCAATTGTCTGTGTTTAGTTCATCTAACTACATTTGTCCCGGTCTCACGCGAGTCCTCGTGCATTGCGATGCAGCATGTTTGCTCTGTAATTTTTGTTTTATTTTTATGTTTTTTTTGCATTGCATTGTGCATTGCGATGCTGCTTCGCGCATCATCATGTGAATGAAGCATATCATCTCTTTCTGCGCTAACAGGTATTCTTGCAAGCTGTGCGTCGTGCAACGAATGTATGGCCGTGCTTCTCAAGTCAAATGTCACGACGTGTGTCGTCAACTTGTTATTGACAGCAGGTACCGTTTAGCTTCTCACTCCACTGTGGGTGCATATCGTGCTGTCGAGTGTGTGAGGCTCTTCTTGATGCTTTTGCAACGAATGTTGGCAACCTTTTCGTCCACCCGGCCCTGACTAGCATGCTACTGCAATGCAACAATGCTGCAACATATCAAATGCGATCCATCAGCCGACGCAAAGGATGGAGCGGCCGCATGTGTGCTGCTTGACTTCCTCATTGCCATGTCTATGGTCGAGCTCGGCCAGGTCCGGCTACCCTTCACTAGTGCTCTTTGCGCCACAAGACCTTGCTTGTGCCAACTATTCTGCACCACAAATTTGAACTATGCTGCACCACAAACTTGGTGTGCTTTGGGATTCGGATGGAGATCTGGCTGCTCGGCTAATTATCATCGCTTCATTGTCGCCTGATATCGCAGGGAGCAATAATGAAGGCACCTGAGGCCTTGTTCACAATCAGCGCCACGCGCAAATCACTTTTTAATCATGCACAGGTTCGCAAGCGGTAAGACCCCGGGTGTTTATGTCAGTGTGTGGGCGTGTGAGGGGTGGGTGGTGTTGTTGGTCGCATGTCGAAGGGTTGGTTGTGTGTCGGTGTGTTGTGGTTTGTTTATGTGGTGCGTATTGCCGGGCTCTGACTACCAATGCCAAATCTGTATCTAGGTGCTCGCTTCTTCTTCGCAACCTATCCTTCTGTACAGAAGCAAAGCCTCATATCCTGTCGTCTCCTGACGCAATGGTCTGCAATATTGTTCTGTGTTGATCGTTGAATTACAAAGCAATCGCGACGCGGTCTAAGATGGAAGTCCCTAAGGTGGAATTATGTTTTTCTATTAGGGTGCAATGATTGCGGACTTGGACGCAGGATCCTCGCTGAGCATGGACACGTCAGCTCATTGCCGCGCATTCGCTGCCAACGCCGTCTGGGCCCTGGTGTGTTCTTGGCGAACAAGTGCACAATAATTAATTTTATTTTTGTGAGGCTGATTATTGCTCAAAATCTTGTACGTTCCAGGTATACAACAACCAGAAGGCAAAAGCTGCGATCAAGGCACAACGTTTCTCTTTTGCGGGCAAGAATATGGCTGTGCTCGCTTGGCTTGAGTACGAGCATGAATCTCTCCAGGTATTCCGCGTTCTTCCTGACCAACTTGTCGCCAAGTAGAAAGTGTAGAGCATGGATGAGTTGGGGAGTATCGTGCTGATGCTGTTGCGCATGCCAGGAGGAGCTTGGCGACGAAGCTGAACAAGAGACCTCGACTACTGCAGGAGGGAGAGAAGTAAGTAGGGTGTCAATCGAAGACCACGGCATAATGCTGGGCGCAAAATCAAGTGCGAAGCAGAGTGCATGGAGCAGGCAGGACCTCCTTGCGTCTGCGCTCGAGAGCCTTCGCGCAGCTCTTGCACTCACTTTTGATTAAGGAGCGCAACCACAGCCTTACCAAATGCACTGCTGCGCTTCTTTTTTGCGAGTCTATCCTCTCAAAGGTTGTTAGAATATGCTGTTGGTCACAGATCGAATAGCTCGTGAGAGTTGAGGGTCTGTCACAGATTGGTAGTAGTTTGGAGAATTTGTTCTTTAGGAGAATTTTTTCTTCAACCAAGCATCCGTGCCAGGAAGATGGCCTGACGAGGCGGCGGTGGCCGGGCCGAGGAGCCCAGCACCGACGAGCGGACAGGGGCCCACGGCTGTGGGCAGGACCCGGGCCGCAAGGGTGACGAAGCACAACGAGTTCCACGGTGGTGTGAGGTGCCATACGTATATCTCCCAGCGCGCAGCTTGCACACACACCACGGAGAAGCGCTTGCGAGCAGCTTTACACCGCTAGCAGGTGCGGCTCACGGGCAGGAAGCTTAGCTTCCTTTCCTTGTGAATTTTTCACAAATTTGTACCAGCAGCTGGTACAAATTCTTACAGCGCACCCCACCATATTATCACCGTAAAGAATAATTGTTTACTAGCCACAATCTGACTATCCACGATGTGCTGTTCGCAAAAATCTGAACGAAATTACTTTGCCAGCGCCTCCGCACAAGTCTTATTCCTCAGCAGTCGACACTTCCTTACCTTCCCCAACTCCCCTTTTTTCATCCCTTTTTTTAAATCACTCTCACATTGTGCGTCAGCACAAGGCATGAGGAACGAAGACTCGCAAGATGCATATCTTGACGAAGTTGCAGTTTGAGTGTGAGAGTTTCTATAAACTCCCACACTCAAACTGCATAGAAACTCTCACACTCAAACTGCAACTTCGTCACCACCATCGTCATCGTCGCGATGACGATGGCCGCCTTCAGGACTTCGAGGACCCGCATTCATGTAGCCTTGTACCGCCCTCAAGCGTTTATTCAGTGCTGTTTTAACCAGGTATTTTCGCCAATCCTCATCATCAACAGTGTCGTCTGCAATCTGTTCACCAGCCGGCATGATCTGCAGCAAGCGCGTTGGTGCACCCGTTTCGGCATCCGAGGAAGACGGTGCATCAGAACGCAAATGTTGATGCCGGCGTGTTCTCTGTCCTTCAGTGTCCCTGAAGGGCAGTTCATCGTGAATGCCCTTGGTTTGCTCAATTTGCAAGTGCTCTCGAGTTCTCTGCCCTTCAGTGTCACTCACAGGCAGTGCATCATGAATGCCCTTACGCTCAATTTTCAAGGGCTGTTGCTCCTCACCGTCGTCTTCATCGATGTGGCCAATCATGGGCATGCAAAGATCAGCATTGATTTCAGCCTTATCGATCGTAAAATCTTCATTTTCGTGCTCATAGTCGCTGACAAATCCCTCGATATCTCTCTGCATCTTCTTGGTTATAGCCACCTGCCGCGACGTCAAACCGAAGCAGACACAAACCATGCAACAAATGATGAACAAACACGGCACTCCAACCACTAGGAAATAGAAGAGTCCCCATGGCATTTTGTAAGTGTAATATGGGACCCCGACACACTCGAGATACCCATTCTCCCACGTCTGTTTGTAACCAGGTTCACAGTGACAACCCACTGAGGTATTCATGCTGAGGCCCTTATACTCTGCATAGCACCGACCATGGCCGCTACAATTGACGGCGGGATTACAGTATATTTGGCAGATGACGCCCATGTAATTTTCCGCACAATTGCATCTGTCATTGATCATGGGCTCGATACCCTGGCATGAGCCATGGCCGCTGCACTTTTTGCTACGACCAGAGTAAGGAATGCCATCACAGCCCGAGCAGGTTGAATTGTCACCACCACAAACACCGCACCAATCCTTGACCTTTCCCCCCAATGTCTTTAAATTGCAGTCCAACGCTACCTCTGAAACCAAGAACACACCCAATTGAGTTGTCCAACAATCTACATATGCGCCGAACCCGTTGGCATCACCGTAGTAGGCCTCGATGAACTCGACACCCGCCTGGCTCCACGCATGCACTTCGCTGTTCCAGTAGACGCAAGCCAAAGAACTTCCCACGCCGGAAAACTCGTCCGCAAATAAATCGGTGGGCAGAACATTTGGCTGGATCTGCACATTAAAGGGGAGACGAATTTTGGCGCGCTTACCGTTCCCAAATTCTTGCACGTTAGTGTCGGTCCCAAAGACTCGCACCTCAAAAAGGTGAGCCTGACCAATCAGCGTACACAGACGAGTCGCGTGCTTGGCGATCCCAGACTTCAATACCTTCTTTTCCAGACCACCAAAGTTATCCTTTGGAACCAGGACCTCTGGACTAGCCCACATCGTGAACGAGTGAGGGTTTATGCATGAGAAGTATGTTTGTGACTCTGGTAGCGGATTTGTGTATAGGACAGCGGTTTGAACTTCAAACGCGGGGACGCCAAGGGACTCGAGACTCGGAAGTTCGATCGATGCTGTCAGTGGTAGCGGCTCTTTCGGATTGACTTGTGGTGAACTACCCAAATTGTACACAACACTAGCGTTGATGCTGATTTGGTATTTCTCTGATATTGCACGTGCCTCGATTCTTCGTGTGATGGACTTGAATGTTTGTTGTTCGGCAAGCACCGGTTGCTGCAACACCTGATGAGTACTCACTGCCAGCTGTGATATTAACTGAACACTCTTTACTGCTTGCATACCTGAGGTACTGACTTCCGTCGGCCCAGTCGCCCTCCTGCTTTTTGTGTCCTGCGGACGGTAAAACTCATGCCCCCCCCATAAGTCAGCATGCTCGGGAAAATGTTCTTTTGTTATGGCAGCTCTTCGTCTGTTTGAATTGCTCAATGATCCAGACACTTCTGCAACAGTCAATACCATGAAGTTCAAGATCTCTTTCATTCGGTCTACACCTTGTCCGAGACGCTGTCTGCGCAATACCTCAGTTCCAACCATGATAATTATGTCTGAGGCGCTCGAGGCTGACTCCAGCGTGATTTCCTCAGCATACATGCAGAGGCCATACAAGGTGCTAAAGACGTGTGCAGCATCCGGCAGCGTCATTGGTTGCATCAAGTTGCTAGCTGATATTTGCAGCAACTGGACCAGCTGTTCTCGTGTCCGGGATTTCCAAAACCCTGTCAGACCGTTGAGTGCGAAGGGCAGCGAAAGGTCATTCAGGAAGTCGGCACTGGACGCTACAATCGAGAGGATTTGTTTACCATCCTGCGCTTTGTACAATTGGTTGGCTGTTTGCATGCTACTATCAAACAGAATTGAGAAGCGATCCCCTGCGGGAATACTTGAATACACAAGTAATCCATCTGCGACTCCTCTTGCTTGAAGCGAGTCAGCAACCTCCAAGATCAGCTCCAAAGCGCGACAGCCAGCGCGAGAATTTGTTGGACACATCATGTTTCCAACTGGAAGGATAGAGTCATACGAGGAATACAACGAGTCAACAATCAAATATTTGACTGCGCCGCCAGAGTCCTTGTAACCAAAAGTGTACGAGAGTGGATAATCCTCTTGAGGAATATTTGGATCAACCCACTCTTGAGCAGAAAGCTTAAACTTAGTTTGCAGCGCGATACCCACTGTGGGCTCGACATTAAATTGGCCGCTTGAGGGCGCGAGATTGCTAAACAAAGTCACTTCTGCCCAACTGCAGACAGCACACGTCTGAAGCTCCAAACGCGACATATCTTGCAGCGATTGTTCCGACGAAGCATATAGACGAAACGTGAACGTCTGTGCGCCCTGCATCACACCCGCTTGGAGGACAAGAACGTTCGAAACAAGGGAAGTGCGAACCACACTGGGCTCAAGGAGGTTGTAATCTGATTTCATCTGCACCCATCTGTATGACACGCGGGAAGATTCTTCATTCGAACTCCCCAGAACGATCACGTCGTAAACTGGGCTTATCCGGTAAGAGTCACGAGGAGAGATAGTAACACTCAATCCTGGATCTCGGGGTGTGGTGCTCCATTCTACGGAAACTGATGATGACATGTCTGTGTCCTTTTTGCACTCGACCCCAGGCAGACAAACTGTTACTGTGAAAATGAAAATTGCTGTTGGATCACATCGATACACCTGACTCTTTATCAGGCATCCTTCGGTGAACGTAGGCAATAAGGTCGAGGGAGCAAAATCCATTGTCTGCGCAAGCAGTTTCTGCCCGACGATGGTAATCGACGAAACATCGGAAGTAGGTGGAGTTTCGGTCACCAATTCACACTCGAACTTGCTCACTCCCAAATCTTGGTCAAGCACCTTGACGTATTTTCCGCAACTCCACGCATACTGTAGGCCTAATATATTGTCGTGCGAAAACGAAGACGAAGCGTCTAAAAGTAATGATGCAGGGTTTGCAAGGCTCACCAGACGATCGCCGCCTGACAATTTTGCCACAGGGCGGGTCATCAGGGCATGGACTTCCACTGCGGCTGTCGAGAATGAAATACCTTGAATGGCCTTCACCGTCACAGTATATGTCCTGTTAATGGACAAGGAGTGCGCGGGTATTACCAAGGTGCGACGCCTAGAGCCCCACGCCTCACCGAAACCGTATGCAGGTGGCTCAATGCTCCATTCGAACTCCAGGATGGGCTCGCCGGCACCAAGACACTGTGACGGCGTTGCGACACCCAAGAAGATGTTTTCTTCTGCGGCCTGCACCTTTACTTTGTGCGAACCCTCAATTTTGATGAGGGGAGGGGATTGTTCCGTAGTTTTCACCAGCCTGATAGGATCACTTGTTCCCTGTCCTTGCATCCAATTGAAAAGATTAAGGCGAAGCTCATACTTGCCTGCAGGGAAGTAATGTGGATCGTACACTACTCCCATTCCTGTCTCGTCGGGAATCATTGGCATAGAAAATTCGTTTAGAAGTGCTTTGCTACGAACAATTTCCTTCATGACTGGGGGCGCACATGCATCATTAATGTTTCTGCACGTGTTCTGCTTCGGATTGAAAGGGACGAATGAAACAAACTTCCATTCAACTTGGAAACTTCGGCCACCACTGTTCACTGATGCCCTGGCGTCCAGAACCAGTGGGTCACAAGCCCCGAAGTATCTCGAGTGGTCTACCACCGCTTGTGGATTAGGAACAACCTGATCGAGCTTAAAAACCTTGACGCCGACTCCTCCATTACTGAGCACGGCAAAGAAGTAAGGGAGCTGGTCCCTTTTGTTTTCAATAAGACTCAATTCAACACCGCCCACAGTCGGCACGCCGAGCACCTCTTCAAACTGCTCTTTCGTTGAAAGTGCACACGTTGAATTCATCAGGGTTTCCGGTCTTCGCTCAGACAGTTTATAAACCTTGGACATCTCAGCCATACCCGAAAGGCCTTTCATATTGGAAATGGTAAGAAAAGTTCTGCACATGGGGAATCCGCAATGTTGAAACACTCGAACTGCCTGCGCGCTTGCCGTCTGTATGGCTTGGACTAACTCGAAAGCTCCAGTTTCATAATCAATCACATAGACGTAAGAATTTTTGATGGAATGAGACGGCACTTCGGCATCACGATCACCTTCAAAACTGTTTGCAACCACCAAAAAGTGTCTTACGTTACCTCCAGAGGCCGGATGAGAATCAGCGTTTGCCACTGACTTCGCACCCAATGCTGGAAGCTGGGCCACTAGCTCAAAACATCCTCCGACCAATGAACAGCCCGTTGGATTAAATTTGTACACATTTACGGGAGCCTTATTCGAAGTGCCATTGGCGTAGTTCGCCACGGCCAAACAAAAATGACTTCCAGCATGGTAAAGATGTGCGTCGCTAGCACTTGCAGCAGGCAGCTCCTGCACCAAATTCGAAAATCCAGCTGGCACCCATCCAAATGTTTGACCTGGTTGCCAACCATAGATCCAGCCCTCTGTTTCATCGTAGCGAAAACCTCCTTCAATCCATCTGAACACTTGAACATATTCAGCTATCACTGTGCTTGTGGCAGCAAGGTACAGTTCACCATTGTGCCTACGCACATCAACAGCTGTACCGTACGACACACTTCTGATATTCTGCCTCCGTTCAAACTGTTTTTTCAAGTAATTATACTGCCATACGGTGGCATTCGCCGTGCAATCGAACACACTCGCGCACAATCTAGGATCTTTGACTCTTGAGTAAAAATTTGCAAAAACCAAGAACTGCTTTCTTCCTGGCGGGCCATCTTCGCGAGAATCTTCTTCTTCAAACGCTTTGACATCCATCGCACCTTGCGTTGGAATTGCCTGCACAAAGGTAAACGACCCATCGTCCTTCCACTTGTACACTGAGGAAAAAATATCGTATTCTGCAGATGCAAGCCTGACTTCCGCATCATGCTTACAATTTTTGCCCCTGCAAAAGTTTGCGATGGCCACAAAATTTTCTCCATCAATCTCGAAGTACGCGGCTGCAGCTGAGCTCACGTACTCTGCATTTGGGCTATTCGATTGATGAGATGCCGGCAGAGCATCTAATTCAGCGTGAGGCTTGAGACGCTCGGGTAACATTACAGGTCTGCAGATAGGGGTCGATCTCGGTGATGTCAACGACAGGCCTTCCGGCTGTGGCACGACTACACGTGAATTGCGATACGAACCGTCGGACTGCATCATGCGTGAGTAGTGAGCAGACGTATAGATCACGGCATTCGGGGCTAGTTTCAGATCATCCGATATGCGCACAGTCGCATTCGAACGCACAGTTGCAACCAGTTTATAATCGCTCTCCCAGGAACACATCGGATTTGGACCCAGGGACAAGATTGCAGCTGGCGACAATACATCTTCACAAGTTAGCCTCTCCTGCATGCCCGCACGGTTCGTTGGAGTGTTGAAATTGAAAACAACAGAAGCAAAATTGTCTGAGAATGCGATCCCTGACAGTATCGGCGGTGAGGGCAGAACATGGAATATGTCGCTAAGAGCAGTGACAGTACCAAACGTGAATTGCATTTTCCATCCAGGGCCCTCATGCCTTATGAAAATGTCGGTGAAGGCACAGAATCCACCCCTGAATGCGGCATTCAAGCTGCCCGTCAGACAAATTGTGCCCTGCTCCGACGTCATCCGAGCTACACAGAAGGCATAGCCCGCGAAATCCGGTTGGACCCCTAAAGGCAGAGAGATCCTCGCATAACCGGATACTGATCCATTTACATTACCGTACGCATCGGTGACTCGAAATGCTGGCGGCATTCGCGTCAACTCATGCATGTATTTGTTCCCAGCAAAGTTGACTGGTTTTTCTCTGCGCGGTCGGTAAGGGCGATAGGGAATGGAAGAGTAAAACCCAGCCGCGAATGCACCGTCCTCTGGAGAGCCACCTATGACAATTTCAAAAGGTTCGGGGACAATCGTTGTGTACGCAGCTGGATAGATGTCGAATGGTCGGCTTGTTTGAATGCACTTCGAACACATCTCTTGCTGAAAGGGACGGCTGTATGCAGATGGTGGCAATGCAGCTTCAAGGGAAAACGTCATGCGAAACTGGTTGACTGGTGCACAGTTTGTTTCCTCGCACGCTGGGAATGTGCAGTTACGAGAGCACGACATGCGCGTGCATGTAAGTCCTGTAAATCGTGCCGTACCATTGACAGTTGGAACGACGGCTCTGTCCTGCAAGGACAGAGTGGGTCTTGGACACGTTCCCTTGCATGTTTGGATGCTTACATTGGGGTGTGCATCGAGGCAAAGCATAGCATTCAAAGCTCGCGAGTAATCACAAACACACCCGCGACCGTTTCCATCCGCAACCCTTACAACAATATTGAAGACATCTTTCACATAATTGCCGTAAATGTCTTTGACCGCAATAAGAGGTTGAGCTGGAAATGGCTCCCCAGCAACATGCCAGAAGGGTTCAATATCTTCTACTATCGTTACACTTGCTGGCGTCTCTGGCAAGATCTCAAACTCTTCCGAGCTCGAAACTTGATCGCGTCTTTGCTGACAGATCCATTCGCGTCTACTTAGATCTGTGTTCCGCAAATTAGGATCGACCAAACAACTTTCGGTCACAATTCTTGCTTTCAATACATGCACTCCAGATACGAACACCACAAGGTCCACAAACTTGACTTGCCCCTTTACTGTCGATTGTTCTCCCAAAGTACAATCTGTAGCATTATTGCATTGATTAAGGCCCAAAATCACTTTGTAACCAGTTGCCTGCGTATCTATATTACCAAAGTCATCCACAGCCGAAATAAGCACATTAGAAAGCACTTGTCCTGCGAATTGCCGTTGTGGCCTCGTTTCGAATTTGAGCCTTGAGAACTTCGCAGGGTTCACAACAAAATTGTCTGTCGTGACATTGAATGACAGAGGAGATCCAGGAAGTATCGCAGTTGCAAAGAAGAGACTCGCACTTTGGGAGACCCACGTAACCTTGAGGTCTGTAAAACGAGCAACTCCATCCTGAATCAATACCTTGCACGTGGAACCAGCGGATGCGCATGAGTCCATAAAGAGATAATCACCCGGATTCGCCACGTTCATATCCGGGTGAAAGCCGACGACTAAATCCACGTTGGAATTCCTGATACGCTTTCCTTCGGAATCTTGCAATTCGAATTCCAACTCAGGCAGTGTTTCGCCGGCACTGTAATATCCTATTTCATTCTTAAGATCCAGAGGAGATCTCATGACCAAGCGGTGACTCCATTGTAGAATTGTCATGATACTTGAATCGATGAACACAATGCTCTTATCGCTCACAGGCCCCACCATGGCAGCGAATCGCAACCTAAAATTCACCCACGTAAGAGTCGCCCCGCTTTCTGGAATCACGACAGCAAGATCTGTAAATGTTGCAGTGCCTTTCATTGATACCGAATAGGTGTTCCCAACCAAAAGTGGGACATCGGTGTTTGTAGCCTGATCACTGGTGGAGGGGGAAGGATCCGCATTCACAGTACATTTATCAGGACAGATTGAGTTGCAGGTGCACAGCACAACATCCTTATCATCCTTGCGACTATACAAAAGCATAGCCTCGATACCCACAACCTCTAAAGAGACCATTTCCATGTAGGCACTCATTAATGTGATTGATGGTTGGTACAGAAGAGGTTGCCCGGATGTTGCTTTGTCAGGATAGACCGCGAAAGCGAATGCCGATGTTCGGTTATAAATTGTGAACACATTTGAAGTGACCATTAAGCTTGTATTTGCCCGGATTCCCTGTGAAGCAAGGAAAGCCGTAAAATGCAATTGTAAACCCTTTCTTGGAGCCGCGAACGTGAATAGATCGGTGAAACGTGCAACGCTGTTTCTGACTTCAACTGTCGTGCGCCCAAGCACCCGTTGACAACAGCGACATTCCCAGTCTTGTACTTCTACTTTCTTGCTACAAACGTAGGGATTACTATTAGAACACTCTTCTGGACCCCACTGTGTATAGTCTGATAGCCCTCCTGCGTGAATGATTCCACAAAAGCCCGGGTAGTTTCTTATCCAAGGCAGCCAATTTTGGTATATTGAGGCCCGTGAATCATCTACCAGCGACATCAAGCCTTCAGAATCCCAATACCACACGTTCTGATCATCTGCGTCTCGTGTGAGACCTATCCAAGACGTGAAAGGAAAAGATAATGTGCTGACGTGGTTGTTTTCTACTTCATCAGAAATTGTTGCCAAGGTCCCACCCCAAGCTTCACAGTCCAGTTTGGCTTGTTCACGAGTCTGCCTTTTGTTGAAAAATTTCCAACATTTTCCGTGTAGAATCGATCCATCGCAAATGTTGCTGCATGCTCCTCCCGGACAACCACCTCCAGTCGCAAGGACAGCGCGGACGAAAATTGTCTCTGACGATTCGGATACTGGATTACCAAAGACATCCGAAAGTTCGATTTCGGGCTGCACTAGCAGCGTCTGGCCTTGCACGGCTCCACCAGGCTGAGTTCGCATGCTCAGCATTCCTACCTGCTGCTGACCGTCAACAGTCAATTGTCTCGTCTCCGCTTTAATCCAGCCAGCAGACCCACCCTGAGGACACCCGAGTTTAAGTCTTTCGTCTGCATCTGAACTTTCTTTTAACCCGAGCCCGTCTGTTGGACATGCATAGAACAGAATTTTTGTAGGTCCCATTTTTGTGAAGGCCAAGAAAAACTCAACTTTTCCCCTGACTGATCCTTGACTCCTGCCAAACGGAGGAGAGATACCAGAATCTTCGGGCTCAGCTGACGCATAGATGACAAGGTCCTTCAACGGATCAACAATGGTATTTTGGCAACTGTCCAGAAGTTCCATCAAGATAGGCGGTGTGATTATTGTACCCGCCTCTACTTTCAACGGGGGTTCACGAATGATGCTGAGGATGTTGAGCTCTCCTGCCAAGATATCAAATGGCTGTGAAACAAAGCGCTTTTGCGCAGTGATGAAATTGATTGAGTAGTTGAATCCTGCACGGCCAATCGAGAAACACTCTGATTCAACCAGGCCCACTGAGGCAAAAAGAAAGCCTGTCGCGCATCCGCACTCTGGTTCTCTGCTGGAGTCAGCGCACGCGGTTCTACTTCCATCGAGTTGAAGCACTTCCGTTGCTATTCGCATGGCCGCTTGCGGATGAAGCGTTAGAAACTTACTCACAAAACTGTTTTGGGTTCTTGGATAAATTTCTGGACAGTCTCCAAAGTAGCATCCAATATCGTTACCATACACGTCCTTCATCACAACCGCTGTTGCAATGGGACGTCTCGAAAGCGTTGTCGTGGGCTGGGTCTCGAATTGCAAATGGTCGAAGTCGGAAACTTGGATAAATTTTGCGTCTGTCATAAGGATTTCTAGAGTGGTACTATCATTCAAGCCCTGAAATGCTGTGGAACTCACTTCAATGACGAAAGGACCTGCTTTTTGTATAATCAAATCATCAAGTAAACCTGACCCCCAAACAAATTGAGTGCCAAGCGTTCCAAACAGGGCAACTTCTTCTGTTGTATTCATCTGCAAATCTAACTGAAGAGCCCGAACTTTGAATCCTCGTGTTGAAATCTCGATTAGCTGGTTCGGATTGCCGTCTCGGTGCAACGAAACACGGAGTGGATTTCTGATTATGCTCCCAGCAATGGCGTCTGAAACCTGGCCCGTGATCGCAAGTTTTGCAGAGAAGTCATTCAAGCTCACGGCCCACGTTGCTGAGGACGGATCCTGAACAAATGTGTTCACCATTCCGGAATCGAGATGCAGAACTTCAAACGTCAACATGACCTTGTTGAGAAGGGCTGACCTCCTGTCAGCACACAAAATATAATTGTCTTTTGCTGGTTTACGCGGATCATATGCTGGATCAGTGTCTGCTAAAAATTTCTTTCGCGCGTCGATGAAACGAATTCCCAATTGATTGAAATCAGCAATACCATTCACCGCTTGCACCTGAGAGATGCCCATGAGATCAAAGCACTGGCTGTCTTCATCACTTAATTTCACTCGCACAGGCTTTCCCGAAAGACGTGCCAAGCTGCCCACGCTGTCCAGTAAGTGAACGCGGGGAAAATGGAAGAAAGGCTCCATCATCATCTCCTTTCCATAGTCGGCGTCATATGGGACACTCGTACCATCGTTATTCAGCACCATCGTTGGAGTACAGTTGCACACTAACGGTTGTTGCGAGCGCTGCACAGGCCAGTAGTTGTCACAGTTTTGCCTTGTTACGCAAGAGTAAGTTGCTAAGTTGGCTACCGGAGGCATCATGCGGATATCTGCAGCGTAACTTGATAGTACCCCTCCTCTGCTGATCAACTCGATTCCAAATCTGAGCACGCGTGGATAGCCCGGAGCAGCTGATGCCGGGAGTGTCCCAACTGCACGACAAGTCTGGAAGCTGACAAATCCATTCACAGGGTACTCCCGGCAGGGATTCAAATTGTTCACGTCACGATCGTCCAGTGGTCTTGAGTGCAGAAAATCCGGCGTCGTTGTCGCTTGTACAAAGTAACCGTCATCCTGATTCAGGTTATGACAAGAGTTACCTCCACCATCCAAAACCATAATATCCAAGACAAAAGGCTCCCACACAGCAATGTCATGATTGAACTTGAGAATTTTCATCGTAGCTGGGCGACCTGGCAACACCAACAAATCATGTTCTTCTTGAAGCAGTGGAAGGGATTCGTCTCCGAAGTCTACTTTGATCCTGATCCTATGTGTGCCCGTCGCCACTATCAGAACAGGTCTAAGAGATACATCAGTGAATTTTGCCTCGCTCCTGTCAAACGGCAATGTGGTGGCTCCAAATATTGGCATGCGATCTGTAGCGCCGTGTGCCAACTCCGAGCGAACTATGGAAATGGAAGCGACAGCTGGTTCGTTCGCTGCATTATCATATTCGTCAAAAAGCAATATGGTTGCGGTAAGGGGAGTCTCAGTTGTAAGTGCCACAACTGGAAAATCTCTGACGACCATTTTTGCAGCTTTGGCAGCAATTACTTCAAACGTCTGTGAGAAAACAAAAATGGAACTCTGTTCAAGCAAGTTAACTGCCAGCCTGAATCGTTGACCCCCGGCAAGGTTCTTGATCATCAGACCCTGAAAAGACACCACGGAATTTTGAGACTCGGCACGAATTTCTCCGTTAGCGGCACTTCCGTCTAATTTTGCCTGGGTAGTAGCCCTGGCGTCCACATCATCATTCAAGGATATGACAGCAGTGAATGTGGTTCCAAGAAGGCGCTGACCCTGCGACTCTACAGCAACCTGCACATTTATCTTTTCGCCAGCCCGAAACTTTGCAGGGGGGACAATGATAAACATCACACCAGCATCTACTCCGTTCAAATTTTGAAAAATACTGAATGTTGACGACAGCACTTGAACGCACGGCTCCCTTACTCGACTGCTTATGGGTCGTGACGCATCTGCTTGCAAAGGCCTCACTGGATCTGCACAGTAGCAGTTTTCTGGTTCTGGATCGCAGCACCCTGTCGTGAACCGAAGCTGGAGGCCATCTTTCGCACCGCCCGGAACACTGAGAGCTGAAAACGACGCTGTGCCGTGTACAGCATTTGCAGTGATAAAACAATATTGCTCTAACTGATTACGCTCAGGGTTCTTCTCCAGCCGACAGTGTGGATCTGTGTCATTGAGAGATTGCCCGTAGATTGCTACATGCGATTCAGGATAAAGCGTGGCAGTGACGGCCGTGCAAATTCTGTCAGTCACGACAGGGTTGTCAAAAGCATCCAATAAAGACAGGACTGGCTGTGACTCCAATGGCGTTTGCAAGGCAGGAGGCTGAACTGCGTTGGTTGTGCTTTCAATGTCCTGCAAAAATCGGAACTTTGTTGCATACAGCGGGGTCACGCCAAAGTTTTCTATCCGCTTCTTCAGAAGATCCGCGCCTGTGCGAGCGGTGAACATTATGGTATATTTCCCAGGAAATGTGGTAGACAGGTCCGTAAACTTTGCCCTTCCATGGGAGGTAATGATCGAAGTTGAACCCAAAAGACGCACCTTAGGAGACACGTATGCAGGAGGATTTCTTGCAGCGCACGTTCCAGGATTTTCATACTTGCATGATCTATCCATAAAGGGGTCCGTAGAACAAGCATCATATGAGATGTAAAGGTCCTTTATGAGGACATCCTCTGCCGCACCAGGGCACGATTTGTCGACGTAGCACCATGGTCGGCAGCACCACTGACCTTTTTCACAAGTTGGCCAAAGACTGGAGCAATCTTTGCGATCGCTATCCCAACGAGCACAGTATGTGCCATAGTCTGAAACCGCGTCAGCAGACTGAAACAAAGTGTAGTCTCCAACCAGCTGGTCTTTGGTGCCAACAGCCCCGTAAGGACTGCGGTTCAAACCGGTGCATTTGCACCGACTGCTTACTGTAATGCCTGCAATCTCCTTGTCTGTCACGGCCTCCAGAGTAGCTACCACCTCCAATTCATCCGGCACAAGATTGCCAAACGCGTCCAAGAGCTCAACTATGCAGGGTTTGCCGTTGCAAAAGCTTTCCCCCGTGTTGCTCAAGCCCGGGAAAACGGAATCCACTGACAACTCGAGAGACCGTGCCGTGCAAGGCTTGACCTCAAATGTTCTGGTCGATGCAGTCATCGATGACGCAATGTCAACACCTTCAAGATTGAATATCTTGGTGTCCTCATGGACTGAAAACTTGAGATAAAAATTGCGTCCAGCTGTAAGGGAAGTAAGACCCGCAAATTTTGCGTAGCCATCTTTTACGCTTGCTCTGTTGTTTAGAATGTGTGGTGCATTCAAGTAGCAACCTGTTGCCTCTCCTTTCCAGACAATCCTTGTCTCCAATATCCGATCCACCAACACCTGCTCTTCACGCGAGATACACTGCGTGGCATTAATCCAACCCATTCCTTCCTTTCTCTCGCAGGGGCATGGGCAAGGTTTGCAGAGGGAAGCCACTATGCCGAGTACTTGGCCGCGAATCACAATCTTTTCCTGGTTGAGCACTGAAACTGTGGGCTGCACCGCAAAGGCATTGCCAGCCTCAGCTTGCGATAGAGGCTGCAACTCAACTTGAATGGAGTCAACTACTTCTCCAGAGTAAGTGCTGATGTCGCCACAGGTCGGGGAAGACCACCACAGCAATGTCTTTGGATCGTCACTGCCTGTGGGAACGTAATCACTGGGCACTTCCATTCTATAATTGTTTAACCATTCTGTTGGTCGCATGCCATAATCTTTGCAATTGAAAGGATCGACCCAACACCATTTTTCCAAACAATAACCAAGATCTGGAACAAAATTTTCATGATCGGGTTGACAAAATGGCGTATAGAGGCCATCCGCAGGCGCACATCGATCACTGATGCCCGAATCTGGCGGGTAGCTCACACCATAAATGGAAAGATAACACTGCCCCCAATTACTCTTCCACGGGCAATTTTGATCTGTGGATGTGACTTCGGTACCGTCTAGTTTCAACAACCTCCGCTCGTAATTCCATGGGTCAATGCAGGGACATTGGGGAGCGCCATCCGGGTATGTGGGTGGTGTCACTTGAAGATCAACAGTGAGCACAGCTGTAGAATAATCGTCTAGAGATGAGAAGATTAAATCACAAATGGCTGTCTTGTTTTTGTTTTGATAGGTCAGCGTGAAGTTCCTGAATTCAACAATACCATTTGTGTCCGTGAATGAATATGGTGGACTCGCAGGCGGCGTCTCGAGGATGTCATCATCAGGCCAGACATGAGGAACATAAGTGAATTTCGAGTCGCCACATTGCCTCAACTGCAGCGCAACCTGCTGATGTTCTCCAACAATATTGCCGAACCGGTCTTGTAGTCTGATGACGGGGAATTTGAGAAATTCGACCCTCGTAAAAGAAGCCCACTGATCATCACCCGGTGACTGAAGAACATCGATGCTTGCGGCTGGAGCTGGCAAGATTTCGAATTTTTCTGTGGCAGTGCTGATTGAGACTGAGGGCCACTCAGCATATGCCGGCAAAAGAGCAGTCAATTTGAGCTGAAGTTGACGGGTAACCTTATTTGGGATCCGTGCTTCGACGACAGCAGCACCACTTAGAAAAGAAGCCAGTGAATTGCACATCGTATCACAGGGGGGTATTGCTGTGCAATATAGACATCCCGGATAACTTTCAGTGTCCACTACCTGTGTCTCAAATGTTGCTACAAGACTGAATTCTTGCGCTAGATTGTTGAACTTGTCTAACAACCTTACACCAAAGGACTGAATTGATCCAGCGACAGCTTGCGTGACGTTTTCGATCTCAAGCTGTGATGCAACAGCGGGCCTGATGTCAACGGGAAAAGAAGGCAACTTGATAAGGGCTTGAGTCGAAGAGCATGCGTCGAAAAATGCGATGCTCACTTGCAGATCCTTTTCTGATGCTTTTGTGACTCTCACTTCAACAACGGAAACGTGAGTACTTTCGAGTGCACTCTCTTGTTCAGCGATCTCATATCCACAGTCGTCGCACCATGACTGATTGCAGCCAGCACATGTACTCAACACACTGTTTTTCGAGATTGAATACAGTTCAGTTTTCGTGCAACCTGTAATTGCGGTGTTGCCAAATCTGTCCGTGACTGCAAGTGGTGCCTTGAACACATCGCCCGCAACACGATTATAGAACAACAATGGATCGTACGCTATTTCAGCAGGAACACCAGCCAGCAGATCGAATCTCTGGGTAAGAACCTTCGTAAATAAATTATTTGTTCCAAAGTCCCACGACTTCAACTCGACAAAAAAATTGTATTGAAAGTCTTTCACCACCAGCGTGGGTGCAGACACGCTGATTGTCATCTTGCCATTTATCGGTTCCACAAGATCAGTGCATGTGCTAACAGAATGGTTTAACGAGTTGGTGCGACCTATACCGCGTGCAACAAACTCACAGGCATTGCCCTGGATGCCTGCACGTGCAACAACCTGTTTGTCGCAAAGCATGCAACCGGGACCTACGTACGTGACGTTCCAAACAAATACTCCAGTCTGAGTCGTGGCCAAATTGCCAAATCTGTCGTACAAGGAAAAGGTTGGGCGATCAATGCCTTCAACCCACGGAGGACCAGAAGAGATATAATCACCAGCATAAATTTCATCCATTCCTTTCAGCGCATTAAAATTCATGAGAGCAAAGTCGAAATCCGAAGCTGCCCCTGGTAAGATTTCAAACCTTTTTGTATGAGCTGTCGAAGCCTCCTTGTAAAATTCAAGGATGTAACCCTGGCGCCGCTCGCCAGAACAATCAGCCGCACTGCAGCTGCGTTCAATGTTGAATATGAATGTAAGGACCCGAGATCCTGAGCTTGCAATAAACTTGAGCATGCGGCGTTGCTGCAAATGCTGCCTCCATGTCTGGTCACCGGGCTGTGCGTGGCCATCTAGCCGTGCCTGGGCTGAAACGTTCCCAAATTCGAGAATATTGCCATATGCATCTGAAACTGTTACATCTGATCTGAAGCACTCTCCAGCAATAATGTCTGTGGATAATAATACATTCCCAAGCTCATCGATGTGTTCATTTCCATCACACGTTACAGGGAACGGATCTCGTACAATATTGATGATGCAGTCACTTGGCCTGTAGCATAACGCGCTCTCCTCACTCGGGATAATTTTGATTGCTCGAGAGACAGTTTCCAACTGAGATTCCCGGGCATCAACCTTGAATCGAATCTGATATGTACCATTCCTCTGTAAGACCAGATTTGTGAACTGAGCCACTCCGTCATAAGCTGCCTCTGTCGTTGTGCCCAATAGCAAACTTTTGGTCTCATCTCCCACAATGCTGGCAACAACGTTTATTTTCGTGGATATGGACTGTCGGTTTCTGTCCAAAATCTGAACTCTAAGGCCCTGTGGCTGGGATGAACCAGGGCTGGTAACCCAATTTTGCAAATCGGGAGGAATGGCGGAACCTGCATAGGACCAAACCCTCGGTTCCAATGTGACCGCGACAAATCCAAGAGCAACAATCGAAAAACTGTTGCCAACGACAGATTTTGGGCACGAAAATGGCGATGTTAGACAAAATTTGATCCTATAGTTTTCGCCACTTTCATCCACTAACAGATTGTCAAAGTTCGCATAGCCTCTTGTGAACCGGACTGCAGTCGTCCCTTGCAATGGTGCAATTGAATCTCCTTTCAACAACAATGCGAAGACAGTTTCGCCTGTATCTTCTACCAAATTGCCGAATCTGTCCCGGGACTCAATCCTCGCAGCGCCACTCTCGCCGCCGACGGGCGTAAACACATAGAACGTGGACCCCTCGTCGATCTGACTAACAAATCCGACTGTGCTTGCCTCTTCAGTAAGAATTCTGAAAAAATCTGAAGTCCCTGGCGACACAGAGAAATTGGACATCACAGCAGCAAATTGAAGCTTGTACCCGATTGATGGATTCGGTGGTACTTTATCGATGCGTATAGATTCTCCTCGAAAGACAACTTTGCCTTTCACGGTCCTGGCAAACAGATTTCCAAGTAGGAAAGCTCCAGGCGTAGTGAAAGCGGAAGGGATCGATACTACGATGGGTACATTCTCGAGATCATCCCGTAAGTTGCCGACGGCATCCACCACCTCTGCGTGAAAGGATTTTTTCAGATACTGACCCACTCGACCACAATCCCCGTCAGAGGGCTTCGGGCAGCCGGTAGCAACTTGGACCTGATAGGGATCACCAATCAAAACGTCGAATGATTCTGTTTGTAGGAGTATGTCTTGGAATGAAAAAATTAGGGCGTAGCGATTTGGGCGCTTCAGAATGAGCTGCTTGATCTCAAAAAAAGGAGCCTGATGCATAATGTTCAGTCCGGCCGCCTGAAACTCCTTTTGGCAGATAGTACCATCGCCACTGATGTCCATGGATTCAAAAGAAGTGGTACTAGCGACGTCCGGATATTCTTTTGAATATTTGCCGAATTCGTCACTGGACCACTCGCGATCTTGGTTCGTGTCAAATTTTTCAAATCGAAGTTCACACTCGCCCTCTTGATTTGGCAAACATAACTCAGCTTTGCAAGGCTCTGGAGCATCCCCGCAAGGCTTTGGAGCACCAGCGTCAGCACTGACAGTTTCAGCTAGGCGAAGATTGATTCTTTGAGCGTCGACAGTATTGTTGAAACGGTCCAGCACAGCAGCGCGATAAGGGAGGCCGGGCAGCGCCGCACGGTTTGCATCATCAATCTTGAAACTCATTGGCATCGTAGCAAGCGAGATCTGAAAGGGCATTTCTGAGTTGACGAGGATGTCGACGGAATTCATCTGCTGAAAATAGGCGAAGTGCAAGGTGATGCGGCCAGCATATTGAACGCTGAATTGAAGTTCAAACCTGCCATTGATTGCATGAGCTTCGGTTTTGCCTACGATCCACGATGAAACAGGCGGATCTTCAAGCCAAGGGGCACGTGCTGATAGCTGCCCTATGGGAGCAACTCGCAAGATGTCGGGCAGGTCGTAGACAAAGTTACCGAAGATGTCTACAACATGGAATGCAAAGAAGATGGTTTCGCCGGCAGTTGCATCCAAAGTGCGCTCAATGTTGTGTGACATGTTGCCCGATATCGTGTCAAACAACAAACGGTCGGCAGCTGCTGGATAAACAGCAAACTTGCTAGTGCGTTGGACAATCTCACTACCGTTGATGCTGAGGTAGACCTGATAGGATCCTGGTCGAAAGATCGTCAAGTTTGAAACCTCAAACTCGGATTTTCCTACATCGTATGAAACCTTTCCTGAGAAAATTGTGCCACGTGAATTATCGTCCATGTGGATCACATTACTAGTCGTGAGAAGTGTGCCATCTTCAGCTTGAAGAAGGACGTGGACAAGAAACCGTTGGCCCACTTGATGCGGATCATATTCCGTTCCATGCGACGAGGCGTTCGCTGAAGGATCGTATTCGTTACCTTCTGCATCAGTAAGTCTAACTTTGAAAGGGGGCAGCTGAACGCCAGCTTGTATCTGGCTAAACTGCAGACCATTTAATATTTTCAGATCCGCCAGATCGCCTCTTACACATTCAAAAGGATCTGAGACGGCCACTAGGGCTGAGGTCCACCACGCATGGTCTCCAAACGGAAATATCGATTGTCTGTTTTCAACCCTGAAAGTCAATCGAATATTTGGAGCAGCTGTCTTCACGAAGAGATCAAAAAGCCACTTCCCTGGTTCGGCTTGCAAAGGGTTGAAAGAACAAGCTCGAGCATCACATCGTATTTGATTCCGCGTATCTTTGTTCAATGAATACGAGTCAACTCCAGACGAAGTTGAAAATACTTTCGCATTCGCGATCGGACAGACGTTAGAATAGGGGTCCAAAAGCACAACAGATATGTGAAATTTGACGTTGCTTGTGACTGCGCCGGGCGCTTGCTGTATGATCGACAATTGAACAGGATCCTCGGCTACGACTGCAAAGCTCGACGTGTGGACAGTCATACCATCCACATAATAGAATCGAATGAAAACACTGTTGTTCGCCTTCCGAACCCAGAGCTGCTGAAACGTTGCAACCCCGTTTTGAATCGTGATCTGCTTCTCCCCTAGCATCGGGTGTTCAGGGTGACCATCGCGAGTGTGCAAAGAGGCGACCACCGGAGTGTCTGTCGATTTTACTAAGCCACCATCGAGGTCTATCAATACAATATCAATCCTGGGCAACATTTGGCCTGCTTTCAGTGCGATGGGAAGCTGCCTGCTTGTTATGTTCAGCTTTTTGGCTAAAACGAAATGAAGATGGTGCCCAGCATAAAAAATTGGCCCTGAATTGGATGGTTCACAGCGAAATCGTATGAGGGCTTTAAAGGTTGGATGTACAGGGGACAATGAATGATATGGAGTCATTGAGTCAGCCAAATTGTCAATCGACAATCCATGGTACACCGCAGTTCCTCCATACCACCACTCGGAAGTCTTGACAGCAAATTCTCCCATTCGCGTAGTCATCGGGACATAGCTACAGACGAATCCTTGCCGAGCGAAGTCGCAATCATGCCTACCCCATGCTCTTGAATGATTCGAATGTTTCCCGAATATTCGAGTACACTTTCCCCAGCCATCGGGCTTGATTCCAAGTACCCAGTCCGCCTCGAAGTTCAATGGAAACCCTGACACCCATTCCAGGGATCCATATCCTTCAGACCACCCACCAAACCCCCGGAATGTCAGACCAATGAACACTTCTGAGTTGTCGCCAATCAGTTCGGCAACTAAGTCGTTCATTGCCATAGAACTTATGGTTGCGACGCTCGGGTTGAAGACAGACGCTGTCAATGCCTTACATACCTCTTCTGCCTCAGCAAACGAGGTGCCCGTAGAATTGAACCAAAAGCACGAGCCATCTGCTTCCGACCAGCCTGGCAGGCATAAGGGTCCACTTGGCACACTGGCCGACCGATTATCAACAGCTGATCTGGCAGCAAAACAACTGGCCACATTCTCGCTGCCGGCAGGTCCAGATGGAAGCAGTCCAAATGCGTCGCAGCTTTGCATGAAAAGCGTGCACACCTCGTTTCGGTTCGGGGCTGACTGATTGGAAATAGCTTTGAAACATGTGGAGTTTGGGTCAAACGCCTCAAAACAAATTGATGACCATTCCATGGATGATGGTGCTCTACACGATTCTCCATTTCCCAGAAATACTGGACAGCTAGCGCTAGCAAAAGAGAAAAAGGCATTGCATTTTTCAATGGCAAATTCGTCGGGTAATGCTGCTGGTGGAACGGGAAAGTGTGGGAAGACGGGAAGTTGTATCACGTCAACAGTGACAGTCTGATCTCCTATGCCATTCCCAAAAAGATCGACAAGACGAACGACAGGAGGAGTAGCAATCTCACAATATGTGTCACTTATATTCCTCAACACGCAGTCCCCTGGCTCGGTCAATATTTCAAGTCCGCTGGCTGCGCCCGGCGTGACATTGAATTCTCGGGAATGGCCAGCAGCCCAAGTATAGTTCAGAGATTGTCTGAAAAAGATGTTCTCCCCAGCAACGGCATCATCGTCAGAGAAATTTGCTGTTCTTGCGTAAAGCCTGTATGTTCCAACATTAACTATGCTTGCATGGAACAAAATTGTGCCTTCGGACATCACGTACTCCACCTCATCTCCGAACACAGTCAGGCGTCCCGACCCGCTTACGTGGTCCAACCCACTCTGAACACAGCTACCGCATTCCCCCCAATCATCTGACGCCACGTCATGACTAGTCCCACACCATGAGCGGCCGATGGCAAAGTTTCCCCGTGCTATCCTGGTACATTGAGTAAAGAGGGACCCGTTGAATTCGAACGGAAAATGGCATCGAGTGCCATTGGGAACATTTCCATATCCTTTCTCCACAGAACTGCAATTGTATGGAATGTTCACAAGACCTGCCAAAACATTGCGCAATCTGTCCTCGGCGTGACATTGTAACCCTGTTCCTGACCCTGTTCCTGACGTCGTGGTGCTCGACGACGTGGCAGCATTACCACTTACTTCCGTCGACATGCAAGGCCGTCCATCAATTGTCCATGTCTTGAGTGCTGAGACAAGAACGGAGTTACCAACCCTCCTCTTTGGGGTTGGTGGTGTTGAAAGAGTAACGGGACTTAGGAGGGAAATAGGCACAGAATGAGCTACCGCCACAACTTTATCCGAATCTTGCGAGGAAGACATGCGGATATTCACTCCGCTCTGCGCTTTATGCATGAGCTTTTCGCCAGCAACAACAGTGGGGATATCTTGAAATCTCAGCACCAGATCTGGGGCAATGGGAATCACAAAGCTTGTTTGAGCGAGATCAACTCTTCCGTACTGACCGTGATGGCCAAAGATGCGCACAAGGAGTCGATACAGACCGTGATATCCGAAGACAAGCCCGTTGACTTTTGTCGACGCGGGGACCGCTCCTAAGTGACAGATTGTCTGGTTCTGGTCGTTGCTCGAACAACATGCCTCCCTCGAAGTGAGAAGCCCTCGCGAATTAGTTGCACAGTTTGCATCTACTCCATCTTGCACACTTTCGTTGATTCCAGGAAAACGCATTGTGCAATCGGCTGCAATGCCTTGAACGGTAGCTTGGTATGTTCCAATGACCTCATTGCCCCATTGATCCAAAATGAAAATGTGGGGTGAACTGTACAGAATCGCGTTCACCATACCCTTGACCGCACTTTCAGAGCCGATGACAATACGATGGGGCCTCTCTGGCAAAATGCCAATCGGGATCTGTGGATGAAATGCTCCTTCCAAAGGAAAACGTATTGTGAAGTTCAGCAATAATTTCATCATTGATTTCGTAGCATTAAATTCGTATTGGTAAGCGCCCAATGTGGAAGATACCAAATTGCTTTTCTGACCAGTGAAAATGCTGAACGTTGTGATACTGTCTGTATAGTCTCCAGGCAGAAATTGCATTATGGATGTTGTTTCGTTGAAGTAAATTCGATTTCCATAAACGTCACGGAAGAAGACGATGACTGAAAATATTTTTCCTGCTACAGCTTCCCCCGGCAATCTCTCCACATCCCACTCGAACACGTCTCCCCAGAACACTTTGAAGCGGTCAGAGTAAATTACCAGATTGACATAGTGAAATTCTAGTACATGGTAGTGCGTTCGTTCTCCTGTTTCATAGGTTGTTAAATTACGGAACCTTGCTGTCCCATTCGTCGCGGACACTGCGGTACATCTTTTGCTACCACTCCAGCTCCCTGGTAAAACAGCACATCGCGCGCATGCCCATTTTCCCACGCTATACGAGCAATAAGCCATTTTTTTCGAAGTTGTCTGCCCAGCACAAACGTGTCCCTCAGGCTGTCCTCCCCGACAATCATCACTGACAATTACTGTGTCATTGAATGAGCACGGTAGTCCGTTTATTGTGTTGACCTCCCCCGCACAGCTGAGGTTAAAGTCCCCTTGCAATTTCACCACGACGGGTGCAGACGATTGCTCAACCGAGTGGTTGTACACATCCAGCAGCTCCACTGTCACAATCTCGCCACCCGCCCCCATAATCTCCTTGCCCACGATATTTGTCGCGTCCAAAAGCGTGGGAGAAGCGTTCAGTCTCATGGAAGTCACCACCCTGACCTCAAAGTCGTTTGTTTTTCCTATCGAGATCCCATCTCTATGGAAAATTAGCCTGCAGGTGAAAGGATAACGCGGAGAGCTGTGGGGAACAATTCTGAGGTCAGAGAACACGGCTAAACCACCACCAGACACTTCGAACAATTCCCCTTCAAGATCAAGCATCTTGGAGTCGAGCTCAGGATTTTCGCCACGAGACACTAGTTCCAAGGAGACACCTATCAACACAACTTCAGTTGCTAAATTCTGGCAAGGCGACTGGTCACGGAGCGCGAGTTTCACCGCCTTCAACGGTTCATAGGCAACTGACGTTTCAATAGGTTCATAAAGGCTAAAGGAGTGCACAGGTCCCGGTTCAATGACCACTTCAGCGCTGCTCAGATATTGAACGGTGTATTGGGGTTCGATCTCTGCAGAATACCGAATCCTCCATCTCCCCGCGCACGGAATGCGCACATCAGTAAATTGAGCTTCTGCGTATACCAATTCACTCGCCCCAATCGGATCATATTCGTCGCATCCGGCACCAAATCTGTTGCAGAACTGCATGAAAACTGTTGTGGCGTGTTCACTGCAATACGGGTTCCCGAAATTATCAATCACACGAATGACAGGAGGGACCAGAAAGTCTGATACCGCATTTGAAACAATTGGCTCTATCAACACTGCAAATCCATTCGGCCTGGGTTTGCCAGGCGTTATGTGAATGGGAAGCGAGTCGAGCACCAATGTCCTTTTCCGGTATACACCACTTACCTCTCTCCGAACCTCAGCCGTAACGCGGAAAATTTGGTCTTCCGAGCACATGGGACTACCTGCAGCCCAATATACACTCTCCTGACCCATGGTGGTCAGAGCCACCCTATATTGAAAACCTCGATCCGCAACACTGTACCGACCAAGAATCATCATCACATGCACCGGGTCCCAAATCGTTCGCCTAACCAACGGCGGATCTGTATCCTTGAGGTATGCAATAAGCTTGAGGTCGTAAAGCTGTAAGGTTTGCAATGTGGTTATAGGATTACCAAATTGATCCACAAGCTCAATTATGGGCTGCGGGACAAAATACGTTCCAGCCACAACTGAAATCGGTGGCAATGCATCCTTGTCAAACCTTAACCCATACCATGGAAACAAAGTCATATCTTGCGCCTTCACCCAGATTGCTTTAGTCAAGTCACTTACGACATCCCACGGTTCACCGAGCCGAAATTGAAGTTTGAAGTATCCAGCCTTCCTAAAAGTCAGTTCAGTGAAGTTTGCTACACCTACGGCTCTGAGACTAGGCTCATAATCCCGACATAAGCCTTGCATCGCAGTATTCACGCCGTCAAGCGACTGTGTTTCCAACACTCTCGGTGAACCACATTGCGAATAGAGTTTTACCTCACTTGTGTTTCTCCTCACATATGTAGACGAGGTACTGCGGCACTCGTTCGTGCATTCGTACACATCAATGTAGATATCTATGCCCTGATTGACCGGAATTCCAAGGTTGTCCTCGGATATCACCGAGAATGTGAATTGCTCTCCTGCATATACACCGATGAATGGATTGAACAAAGCATTTTCGCCTGGCGAAAATGATAAAACTCGGATGGCAGAGGGCACCCCCGAGTCGATTGTAAAGGTTAACGATTCAGCATATTGTTCCTTCTCGATTGGAGGGCCACCGCATGCTTCTTCAAAAATAACGGTTACTTTGACAAACGCGACACTAGCTACTTCGGAAACCGAAAATGCAAACGTCAACTCGCCTGGACTCTTCAGCGGGTCAGTCATGCTGGCCGTCTCATCCGCCAGCGCCAATCTGGTCAATCCGCCGTAATTGGTTTCAATTTCGTCGTTCGGATCGGCATCCGGGACACCTTGCCATACCTCAAGCATGGCCTTATACAAACCATCTGAGGTCCTGCAACTCAATTTAGTACAAACCCAATCACCTATTTGAACTCCAATAGGCCGCGCCGACGTATCCTGAAATTTAGCCCTTATGTACAAAAGATTTCCCATTGCAATATTATATGGATCTTCCACAATTTCCGGTCTAGCCACCTTCTTTGGGATAATACGATGCAACACATCCATAGATTGGGCAGCTTCACTCCCGAATAACCGTAAATTGAATCGCAAGTTATAAGTGCCTACGCCGTCAAGGCGCAAGTCAGAAAACACAGCTGCACCACGCACAATCTGGATGCTAGTGGCTCCATACAAAGTGTTGTCGATAGTGCACGCCGGAGTGACTTTCTGGAAAAGAATGGCGTATGCCCCCAGCTGCGATCGATCGGGCGCGGAAGGTTCAGATTTTCTTATCAATTTTGTCCACTCCATAACAATCCTCGTTGGCAGGAAAGCAGAGTCGAATGTCCGGTAGAAGGCTTTCCCGACGGGGTAATCTCTGACACCTGCCACTCCGTCTTCACAATAGTGAGCCTCAACGCCCAACGCCCAAAACGACTTCCCGCTTTCCGGCACCGTATCACCCCTTCCAAAGAAGTTCCTTGTGCTATTTTCATGACAATAGTAAAGATAGTAATTTTCGTTTTCTCCCATCGCTTGGAGGACGCCGTCGTCATTGGTTTCATATAATTCACCTTGGACTCCTTTATAGTAAGGCTTTTCGTTGAAATACGTGCCCTGTGAAACGTGATCCCGCTCAAATTTCCCAATCACTAAAGCGGTGACTGAAACGCGGTTAGGTATCAAATAAGCTGCACCATTCACTGTGACTTGTATATCCGGCTTGTGCTCGGTACACTTGATTGCAAACACATCAGCAAGCCCCTGAGCGATGGGGGTCATTATTTGCGCGTCTTCCGGTGCTCGAGGCGAATAACCCATGAGTGAAATAGTAGGAGGAGGAAATATTGCACATCCACTAGGTGTTGGTTCAGGCCTGTTGTTGAATACGATCGATTGCACTCCAAAGGTGTCGAACGCAATCGTTTCAGCCTTGGGTTCATAATCTGGGTCGTAAGCTCCCATTAATCTAATATCTGCCGGTGTCAGGTCAGGTAAAGTTGCTTGAAGAACTAAATCAGCGCGCATATATATCACGGCAATGTCGGTGAAGGACACATACCCTCTGCTGCTGTAAGCATCACACGACAGACACTCCGAAGAATCCGACAACTCTCTCTTGATGCAGCTTCCACATGTCAAAGCCTCTTTGTCCTGCGGTACCAGATTCTTGCAAGATACCCTCACACGAAAACTTCCATCCTGCGCTAAATTTTTCCATTTGTCTCGCACTTTGAATACAGGCTGCGGCGTCAGCGTGCCACCCTTTGAACATTCAGGTGAGGCATATTTGCAACTGGAAGCCCCTGGCGAAATGTGTGTACAAACTTCAGACGCCTGCGCAGAGGCCACATAGAAAGGCTCACTGTTGACAGTGAGAGTGCCCGAGAAAAATTGAAGCACATAGGTACCAACGCGCAGCAGGGCTAAGTCTGTGAATGCCACCACCCCATGTTTCGGAAGAGCATAGATCTCTTGGTACATGTGTGTGCACCGTCGGGGGGGTAACGGGTCAAGCGCGCTCCACGTAGTGACCATGATGCGCTGGAAGAAATTACATTGTAAATCCCCAGAATATACATATCCAGAGGGATCTTCCCAAAGACTATCCTCGTTTGACACGTTGTAAATCCCGACGCCGATTTTCAGGTTACAAAGGTCTGGATTGTTGCTTCCGCAGTGTGCTATGGGCATCACGTTGCCATAGGGATCTGCAAAGGCTACAGTAGGCTGTGTGGTCAAAACCTCTTCCTTCCTGCTTACTCCATCACCATCTTTCCGGTAGCCCTGTTCCCCAATCTGAGATCCTGGCGAATTCAATACTATGATCTGGCTGGAGAACGACGAGTCAATATTGAACTTACTCGACATTGCTGTCGTGAAAGCAAGATCAGCCTGCCTTTCACAGTTTTGTCTTGCTGATGCCACCCCTGAGTAAACCGAGAAATTGAAAAAAAAACCTTGCCCAGTAAGCTCAACGTAAAGGTTCGTAAACACTGCTACACCGTCTGATACCTTGACCTGAGCGTCGCCACGGAGTGACTTCATGTAATAATTAATGTCAGTAAACGACGAGTTCTTTTGCAGACGCACGCATGCAAACCAGTTGCCTGTAAGCACCACATTTTTGCTGACATCCACAACTTGTATTCTTGGTGGACGCCTCAACTCCGTTTTAACGCAAATTGGGCCTAGGTACTGGGTGCACGTTGCCCCAATCACCTGACCCGAGAATGTATCAACAGGATGCTGTAAAATGAGGAGCGAATTAGCAATGCCGTGTTCCACATCGAACTTGTTAGACACTGCTGATGCCATTTGGTCGTCAATAAGCCCGCCATCAGCATTACACTCCGGTTCGCCGTAGCAGGAGCTAAATATCAGCCGAAGATTCGCACCCCGCTCCGCATAACCCGATATATCCAATCGCAAATCTGTCCACTGTGCATAGCCCCCAGTGGGCCAAATGGTGCGTCTACCATACAAAGTGACACCCGGCATGTTAAACGATGCGGTAATGCTGAATCTATACTCTCTATCTGTGACATGGTAAAAGTTCCCCATTCGATCATGGTCCACTTTGAATATTCGCACAGTGGGTTGCACCAGACATTGCTTTCGGCTGTGGCATCCTGCCGGTTGCTTTTCAACTTTCAACACGGCTGGACGCATCGATAATTCATCACTAAAGACGTCGTCCGTGAGCAGGAACACATTGTCGCGGCAGGGTTCCACGCAAAAGCGCATAATGTAGCCCATACCGCCCCCCCTGATGCTAAGATCTGTAAAAGTTGCAGTGTTGCCGACCAGCGGAGCCACGAAGGTCCCCGTCAGCACACCACAGCCTGGCGTGCTGTGCAGGCGCACGCGTATCGACGTGTTTCCCAAAGAAGCCACACGCTCCGCGTTCGTGAAGCCATCCATCATTTGCACACGTGGTTGCAAGTCAAACGGCACTCCTGCAACGCCGCCTAGTCTCGCAGCCCGGACTCCATTTCCATCAGTTGTGTAGATTTGAGGCGGGCGTGTGATCACAAGGCGCCGTCTGTGCGGCCCAAATCCCTCCAAGCAATAGTAACCCTGGCATCGCTCAGGGCCGCCACCAGTCAGGGGGCAGCTCAGGCACGCACAGCAAGCGTGGGCGACTGCGCAAGAAGAAACATACCACGGGGCAAAATTCCAAGAAAGTGCAAGATCCATTCAAGTTAAACGTAGTGCGATCAATGCACTGACATCGATCGCGGCTGTATGCGCCCGTGCTTGACGTCATTCCAGCGGGGCATCTGCGCGGTAGCTGTGAATCCGGGCAGTAGTAGCCCTCTACAACACAGCACAAAAACGCCGTGATCAGTTCTCTATCATGCATGCCCGCACGCGCAATCTATGCGCCACAGAAGGAGCCTCCTCTGAGCACGCACGGGAATCGCGCGCACCTGGACAGCGGGAGACCGGTGTACATTCACGGACAGACAGAGGGTGCTCGGGGTTGAAAAATCCTGTACGGCACTGGCATCGCAGCAGTGGTAGCCCCGCTGACCCTACACCGTATTCAACTGCAGTGGCGTTCCCTGGACATGAAACGTTTTGGGCGGCGGCGCCTGGAAAGCACCCGCGCAGCCCGCCGCCCTGGAAATGCGAAGCTAGCCAGGCAAGGTCACCAGCGACAGTTAGGGCGACAACTGCCAGCCAAGGCAGTATCAGACGATTGCGTGGTGCGAGGGTCTGCCGAGAAAACGACCGGCCTGGACCACCCTGTGCGCCGCTCAATCGGCACGTGTCCCGCGTCTGCGACTCCCTGCTGCGATGAATGTGCAAGCTCCTGCGCAGCATTCGGGACGGCAGTCAGCGTCCACGGCAAGCCGCAGGCGCTCGCGCGGGGCGAAGGGTCTACCGGCTCGTCGTGTCTTCAAAGAGCAGCTCTCTGCACTCCTCAGCGCTGGATGCAAGCCGCGATGACCGGGCCGACTGAGAGCAAGGCTCGAAGTGCGAAAGCGAACAAATTGGCCGCGCCGGGGCCTCCTGTTCCTCAGCCACCCAGTGCTGAGCGCCAGCATGCCCCGAGAGCATGGGCAGCTCTCTGCGCAAAAGCACCCGGCCGCGCGTTGCCGGTTTAGGGTTGCCGCGGCCTTGTGCGCACCACCTCCGGAGTTTTTCCCGAGGTGTCACGAAAGTTCGTGTATTTAGAGTGATTAGTGTATGCCATGATGCTCTACTCTCTGATTCTCAGCCAGCTAGCGCTTGCAGGTGAGTTGTG
>Ga0315899_10001079_pt1 | contig 31651 bp, 21 predicted proteins | sample LakEriMetagenome_2_FD_203518 | JGI IMG/M metagenome (GOLD analysis project Ga0315899, IMG submission 203518) | Freshwater fungal communities from buoy surface, Lake Erie, Ohio, United States - Buoy 4 MA112 | ecosystem: Environmental > Aquatic > Freshwater > Lake | place: USA: Lake Erie, Ohio...
TAGGGCAACTTTTCGCACCAGCGTTCGCAGTCACTTAAGGTGGCCGGGATCTGGATTTGAATGGTTGGTTTTCGAACAGATAAAAGTGGCCATCAAAAATCTGTCCCAACAATGGGAGGGTACTAACTGTGGGTGGCACAGACCGTAGCACTCTAACCGTGGGTGGCACAGACCGTAGCACTGCTAACCGTGGGTGGCACAGACCGTAGCACTGCACAGACCGTAGCATGAATGTATAGAGACTGAGTTGTCGTTCGGAACATACTTGCAGTAGATCAACACCTGTGGGTGGCACAAAACGCGTCATCATGCAGCGTACTCAGGAACAATTATTAGATCCACCTCGCCAACTTGATCAAGAAAACTCTTTGCAGCTTGATACTCAGCACTCTCATAACAAGCCAAAGCGTCTTCATAGGTTGGGAACTCAAGAATAACATTATGCTTTCGAGCCACTCCCTTGACAACCTTGCCCGCTGGTCCTCTCACGACAAACCGGCCGCCAAATTTCGAGAATGCAATTACGTTCAATTCTCGATACCTCGCATAGGCTTCTACATTGGAAACGTCGACTCTTGCTATCCAGTATCCCTTAGTCATCACTGAACTCATCTATCTCAAACTATGCCAAAATACAAATTGTTGATCGCACACTTACGATTGTTTGTAGAGTGAGGTTAGAATCTGTCTAGCCATTTCGTGATCGTTTTCTTTTGAGCCAGGACGATACCATGCGCCAGATGCGATACCTTGCGGGAGCCATCTATCCAGAACCATTTGCACTTCATTCTCGCTGAGGTCCGGTGATTCAGTCCCTCCCTGATTCCAGCCACCTACCATTTGTGAAATGATGTTGTCTTGAATTCCTTTCAGCCGATTAGATATTTCAAGGCATTGCACTAAAAATGGGTAGTAATTCTCAACAGCTAGCATCCAATTCGAGTCAATCGATTGATAAATGGTATCGACAGGTAAAACGGCGTCGTAAGCTAAGATCCCTGACTTTACGACCTTGTACGCATGCAATTGAGATAAAAAACTTCTAATGGTGCTTTGTAATGGTCGCGTGTTGGTTGTTTTAAGCGAGAGTTCTTTTTTGCCAACTGTGGCTGTTGGGGGTTCGATACAAAAATCGAAAGTTGCCGCTCCACTATTCAAGCTTATAAATCGTCGTCGTTTTTCCTGTCTTCTGCTGAGCTGTATTTCCAAAGAGGCATCTCCCAGTTTCCCCGTCAACTCCGTGAGACCTGTTGAATAGCGAAGCGAGTCCAACTGTAGAGCAGTTGACTTGGGGTTGATGCGAGATACGAGAGACCAAACATGCGGCAATTGGTCACTTATTATGTCACACTGAGACTCGGCTTGCTTCACGACGTCTCCACGAATTTCAATTTCTGGGTCAAACCACTGGGCTTGAATCCGATCGATTTTAAACGGTTTTGCTTTTTGAATGAAGTCATCAAACGCTTCGAGAAACGTGAACTCCAAATGAATGCCCAACGGGACGTTGTTCGTTTTTGACAAACATAGCAAGTGATCCAGATGTTGACGTGTTGTAGCGATGGGCTTTTCGCAAAGAACAGGTACGGCTGCCGACAAAAAATCACGTGAGAGGGTATAGTGGCGATCCACTGAAGTCGCCACTATTGCTCCATCGCATTCGGTCAAACGGTCGTGCCAGCCTTCGATGAACTCGATATTTTCATGAGTGACTTTACGCCGCCATTCCTCTTTTTTCTTGTTGGCATCACGGGTCACCCAAATCAGATTGGTGCTTGGGTGGATTTGTTTTGTAAGTTCTTCGAAGAAGATCGTGCCCCATCTGCCGCCGCCACAAAACGCGATCGATTGTAAAAAACGTGAGGTAGTTGGAGTGATCTGATCAAATGATGCCGACAATCTAAATCTCCAAGAGTTCTAGTTCAGGCATCGGAACGTAAAGTTTTGACCTCAACCCTCTTGCTCTCAATTGCTCGGCGATCGGCTTCGCATAGTGCCACGCGAGCAACATAACATTCTCGGGTTGTTCGTCGATTAGTCGTTGATTGTCCACGATTGGGATATGTTTACCTGGTAGATACTTACCCAGTTTCAACGAAGTAGGTTGCTCCGCAATATAAGGCATTAATTCTGGGCCTATTCCGGCGAAATTAAGGAGCGTACTACACCGCCCTGGACAGGAGTTGCCTATCAATAATGATCCAGATCTCGCACATCGAATTGCGAGTTCAACAAAATCGTTCTTCAACTCAATCGACCGCTCGCGGAAATGTTGATAGTATCCTGGGTCTCGCATCGTAGAGTCTTCTTCTGCGAGAATTTCGTTCACGCGATTCGAAGGCTTGGCTGCCTTTCCTCTCGCGACAACGACTCGGATGTTGCCACCGTAGCGGCTAACTTTCATCGCATCTACGACGCGAAAATCATAATATTCGAACAAGGTAACTAGGGATCGCAGTGAGTAGGTGCGGAGGTGTTCGTGGTAAATCGTATCAAACTGCAAGCGATCCATAACTGCGCCGAGATAATGATTCTCCAGAACAAAATGACCTTCGGAATCGACTAAAATCTCTAAGCCCTCGAGAAAATCTCCCAGACCTTGCATATGGGCGAATACATTGGTGGCGGTTACAAGCCTTGCTTTACCTCGCGATTCAACGATTTTTTGTGCCGAGGTTGGAGTGAAAGGTTCTTGTAGCGTATCGATTCCGGCCTGGACCGCGTATTTCGCGATATTCGTTGGCTCTACTCCTTGAACTCGCATGCCCGAGTCTCGAAATGCTCCAAGCAGTGTTCCATCGTTTGAGCCAATATCAACGACCAAATTATCTGCAGCCAACTTTAGCAACATCACCATGTCGCGAGCGAGTTCGGCCTGATAAGCAGCCAATTCCCGCGTAACACCGCTGCGATAGGGATATTCAGCATGATAGACGACCGGTCCTGAAACGACGTAATCCAACTGGGATAACGTACATTTGGGACACCACATCTGCCTTAGTGGGAAATGCAACTCTGGCTGAGACAAATCCTCATCGGACAGAAGGGTGTCGCACAAGGGTTGATGACCGAGATTAAGTACTTCTTGCAGGTCGGGGTTGCCACAAACTTGACATTGACCGACATACCCGTTTGGAATGTTATGAAGAGGTCGTTCCGTCATGGAATGGAAGGATTGCTTGAGGAAGTAATGATTGTCGATTCGAAATCGCGGAGATGTTCCGATGTTATCTCAGAAGCGGATTCACCGTTAAGATTTCGTTTATACCATGAAACCGTTCTTTGGATGGTAGATTCAAAGTTCCAGATGGGTTTCCACTTTAGAATCGATTCTGCTTTTTTCGTTGATAGATGAAGCAACGTCGCCTCGTGAGGTGCGAAATGAGTCGCAAAGTATTCCTTTGTTCCGCTCCAATGAGAGATCACCTCATCCACTAACGCGTCTACGGTACGATTACTATCGGGAGCGGGGCCAAAATTGAATGCCGAACACAACAATTGTAAGTCACTTTTCGCAGTAGCCATTTTCATCATCGAGCCTAGACGCATGTAACCATAAAGCGGCTCCAATACATGCTGCCATGGTCTACAAGCTGTTGGGTTACGAATGACAATTGGTGCTTCATTTTGTAGAGCCCTGATACAGTCGGGAACGATTCTATCTTCCGCCCAGTCACCACCACCAATCACGTTTCCTGCTCTAGCAGAGGCGATTCGGACACATGAGATTCCAGGGAGAAAGAATGAGTGACGGTAACTCTCGACGGCTAATTCCACCATTGCTTTGCTACAGCTATACGGATCCAGACCGCCCAATTGATCCGTTTCGTCGTATGGATGATTACGTTCCAGGTTACGATAACATTTGTCGGAAGTTACGATGATCACATTGCATGATGATCCCGAATGTTCAAGTTGTCGAAGTGACTCCAGTACATTTATGGTTCCCGAAACGTTAGAAGAAAGCGTTTCCATTGGATCCTTGTAAGATCTCCTTACAAGGGATTGTGCGGCAAGATGGAATACAAAATCTGGCCTTACACGAGCTATGATTTGAGATAGTTTTTTAAAGTCTCGCAAGTCGCCAACAATCGATTCGAATTGGTTATCGAGTTTCAATGCCTGGTAAAGCGACTGGTCGCTATCTGGCGGAAGAGAATACCCGACAACCTCAGCGCCGATCGAGACAAGCCATTTTGCTAACCAAGCTCCTTTAAAGCCGGTGTGCCCCGTCAGAAGAACTTTGGCGCCTCGATATGCTCCGAATACATCTAACAATTACCATACCCTCCACGGAGCGTCATTACGATCCCACAACTGATTGAGTTGGAGTACCTCTCGATAGGTATCCATGGCAAAGAAAAAACCTTGGTGTCTATATGCAACCAATTGATTATCGGCTGCAAGTCTTTCTAATGGCTGCTGTTCAAAAATACAGTCATCACCATCTAGATAATCGAACACTTTGCGATCTAGAACAAAGAAGCCTGCACTAGCCCATGAATCCACCGTTGGTTTTTCCACAAATCGTTCTACGGCCCCGAATTTATCGACATCAACCATTCCGAATCGGGAAACTGGATGGGTTACGGTAATGGTCGCGAGCTTGCCGTGTGATTCGTGAAACCGAACCAATTCCGAAATATTGATGTCAGAAACACCGTCACCGTAAGTCATCATAAACGTCTTGTCATTGATGTATTTCGAAACTCGTAATACTCGACCGCCTGTCATAGTCGCCAAGCCGGTTTCTGCAAGTGTTACGGTAAATGGGTTAGCTTCTACAGCATCATGAAACTCGATACTCTTTTCACGCCCTAACGTCATTGTAAAGTCGTGGTTCATTGCATGATACTGAAGAAAGTACTCTTTGATCATCTGCCCGCGATAACCGAGGCACAAAATAAAGTCGCTGAATCCAAAGGAAGAATACATCTTCATTATGTGCCAAAGGATGGGGCGACCGCCTATTTCAACCAACGGTTTGGGTCGATACTCGGTTTCCTCTCGCATCCGAGTCCCTTGTCCACCACATAAAATCACGGTCTTCAAAATCTCAAGCCTCGTTTCCAGGGTAATGCTTCATGCCTTTAAATGGATGGTGGTTGCTCAATTGTTCACTAAAAGAGAAATTCTCCCGTTAGGCCGAACAAAAGGAAAACCGCAAAAAAGGTAACGTAAAGTCCCAGCGTGATGCAAACGACCATCCCGATAGTGCTCCAAAACGAACGCTGAGCTTCGATCATTTTCGAGATACTCTCCGCTTGTCTAGCGCACAACCGGGCACTCTGACTCGCCTTGAGCAGTTTGTAGGAAGGCAATCCGTAAGCGACCAGCATCAGTAAGAAGATCCCGAGACTGAACAGTTCGCCGGTACCAAGAGCAAAAGCGCCTGCTAAGAAGAGGATCTGAAAAAACATTAAAAGAATAAAGAGGACGCAAGTGAATGCACCTAGAACTCCAAAAAACGCTTGCCATCTCGCAATGGAGGCTAAATCTTCGCTGGCTTTGACTAGGTCGGTACCTGAAGGAAGCGATGGAGAATCCGAGAAACTGGTGGCATCTGAAGTTGCTTTGTAAGGATTGTCTTGCATAGGGTCGTATTTAGGTTTAGGGCCAAAACAACGTAAATATTAAACCTAAATATAAAGGAGTTGCGGAAGAACGCGGAATCCGCAGCCCCCTTTTTGGTCGGTTTCCCGAGAGTTTCTGTCCCCTATTTTTCCACAATTCCTATGTGGGTTAGAGCTTTTTCAATTTCTCAATTGCGTCCTCAGCGGCTTGACGCTGCGCAACCAGATCCGCCAAGGCTTGTCGTTCTTTTTCGATGATATCGGCTGGAGCACGACTTACGAACGATTCATTGGATAATCGGCCTTCTTTACCCTGTATTTGTTTTACAAGGTTGGCAAGCAGTTTTTCATTTCTCGAAATCTCCGCTGCCACATCAATGAACTGCGTGAGGTCAACATACACATCCATTTCCGGAATCGAAACCGCTGCATTGACGGATGGAACGACAGGATTCTCGCTCCACTGTTCGGCTCGTGCATTGGCCATAGCTTCCAAAAACTTACCCATGGGAGCCAACAGCTCTCTCATTTCTGCTGAACATTTAACCGAGAAAGAAACCTGTTGCTTTGGTGCAATGTTTTGTCGGGAGCGAATTTCTCGGACGGCACCAATTAACGCCACGAAGTGAGAAAACTGTCTTTCAATCTCAGGCTTGATGTGGTGAGCATCGGGTGTCGGCCAGGAAGCGCGAACAATCCAATCGGCTGAGCGCTCTCCTGTGATAAAATCCCTATTTCGTGTAATCCTATTGAGTTGTTGCCATATCGCTTCAGTCACAAATGGGGTAATGGGATGAAGCAATCGCAGCATTCTGTCTAATACATGAGCTAGAACACGCTGCACTTGATGGCGCGTTTCTGGATCTTGTAGTCTTGGTTTGGCCATTTCAACGTAGAACGAACAAAAATGATCCCACGCGAAGTCGTAAACGGCTCTCGCAGCTTCCGCATAGTGGTACTGCTTTAGTTCACTCTCCACTTTGATTGTTACTGATGCCAATTGAGATAGAATCCATTGATCTTCTAGGGGCATGTTTTCTTGAGAGGATGGCTGAAGAGAATATCCACTAAGGTTCATCATTACGAACCTCGAGGCATTCCAAAGCTTGTTCACGAAGTTACGAGCGACCTCGAACCTGTCGCTTACGACTGGTGCTTTTGGATGTGCTTTGTCGTCGGCTAATTCTGCCCATTGCGTTGAAAAGGTCTTTTTACACGAGTCGCATACGACTGTTGGAGACTGCCTATTTTCCTTTGTTTGGTTAACCTTGGCCTCGCAATGAGGGCATTCGTATTGAACTGGCATGCGAACATCCTGCGTTTCGGTGCATAGCCAACTCAATCCGAACCGGAGTGCATCGGGACCAAATTTGTCGATAACATCTATGGGGTCTACCCCATTTCCTTTGCTCTTGGACATGGTTTCACCATATCCATCGAGGATCTTGGGGTGAATGAAGACTTCGCTAAACGGAATTTCCCCCAAGTTATTAAGTCCCATCAAGACCATTCGTGCTACCCATAGGGTAATGATGTCCCGAGACGTAATCAAAACATTCGTTGGGTAAAAATATTCAAGCTCAGGGGTTTTTTCTGGCCACCCTAGAGTCGAATGCGGCCAGAGAGCGGAGGAAAACCATGTATCGAGTACGTCTTCCTGTCGAACCAACCCGAGCGAATGTAGCTTTAGTTCTAGAGCTGGATCAGGGTTGCGAACACATGCATGAACCGTTGAGGGCTCTTCGATTTGTACCGTCATTAGACCAGCCGAGCGTTCGGACATTGATTCCAATTGGAACTTTAGAGACTTCGCTTGTTCTTGGGTTTCGAATGATCGGCTCCAAATTGGAATTTGATGGCCCCACCAAAGCTGCCGGCCGACGGGCCAATCCCGCTTTTCTCCAAGCCAATCCAGGTAACCGTTCGCATATCGTGGAGGATAGATCTTGACTCTCCCATCGTTGACGGCATCCATCGCAGTCTGCGCCAGTTGGTCCATTTTGACGAACCATTGATCAGCCAAGTAGGGCTCAATAGGAGTCTTGCTTCGGTCGCTATGTTTCAATTCAATTTGATGGTCTTCTGTCTTAGCTAGAAGGCCGAAGCGGTCCATCTCCTCGACCACTTTTAGCCGCGTTTTGTTCATCGTTAAGCCAGCATATGGTCCCGCGTTCTCGTTTACGGTTCCGTCAGAATTGAGGATGTTAATCATCGGAAGCTTGCACCGAATCGCAACTTCGTAATCGTTTGGATCGTGAGCGGGGGTTATCTTTACACAACCACTACCCATTTCTGGCTTTGCCCATTCATCAGCCACGAGAGGGATAACTCGGTCAACGATTGGAAGCCTTAGTTGTCGTCCCTCCTTGGCCATTTTGGCGAGCATCTCTAGATGGGGCAATAATTGTTTGCGACGATTTTCAAGATGTTCCAGTTGAGTCTCTATTCCGGGTCGATCTTTTGCGCCAGCTTCATCGAGTTTTTCACGCAAACCGGCTTCGACTCGCCTGAGCGCGTCGGCGGGGTTGGGGTGAACAGCAACAGCTGTATCGCCGAGCATTGTTTCGGGACGAGTTGTCGCAATGGTTACATTCGTTGGTTCACCTGGTTTAGGATCGACGACAGGATACTGTAAATGCCAAAACGATCCATGAACCGTCTCGGTAAAGACCTCATCATCGCTGACAGCAGTTTGTAGGTAGGTATCCCAATTGACCAGTCGCTTGCCTCGATAAATCAACCCTTTAGAAAATAGATCGAAAAACGTGGTGCGAACCGCTTGGGCGCACCGTTCGTCGAGGGTGAACCGAGTTCTACGCCAATCGCAGGAGCACCCCATGCTTTTGAGCTGTCCCAATATTCGGGCTTCGTATTGGTCCTTCCACTGCCAAATTCGCTCTACTAATTTTTCGCGTCCCAAATCGTGTCGCGTTTTGTTTTCTAGCTCTTTCAGCCGCCTTTCCACGACGGCTTGTGTTGCGATACCAGCATGGTCTGTACCAGGCATCCAGAGTGCCTCGTAACCCATCATTCGGTGCATGCGAATCTGAACGTCTTGCAACGTATTGTTTAAGGCGTGTCCTAAATGCAACGCTCCAGTAACATTGGGAGGTGGGATAACGATGGTGTAGGGCGTTTTGTCCTTGTTCACATTTGCGTCAAAACACCCATGTTCCAGCCATGCCTGGTAAATCTCCCGACAAGCTGTACTGAAGTCGAATCGGTTTGGTATTTCTTGAGTTTCAGGAGTCGTCATGTTTTCCATTCCATAATGCGAGCCCCAAAAGCGAACCATCATCAAAGGGCATGCTTCCTCGATAATGCATCACAATCCGGATGGGGTCATACTTTGACCAAGGTCGCCTCGATCGGTCAGACTTAGGTCGCAGGGTAAAAGCAAAGCGCGAGATCGATATTTAACCAAAAAATTGAGTCCTGAACACTGCTAATGGTTCGGTCAATTTCTTCCCCGCCAACGGGTCTTTAACCCCAGAATCTCCCGAATCAACGCTATCCACTGCAATCCCACAAACCAAAGAATTGCGATGGGATGGCAGGCGGCTCCGAGAATGGATTGCTGAAAGCGTAGTACTGCAACAACTCTGGGAATCCATGACAGAAGGGATAGAATCCCAAGAAAGATAAGCAATATCGGTGACCACGAGTGCACCAAACCTGTCACCAGCAAAGCGATCGGAAGGATTGTTCCCCCTAGCAAGAGGATCGTAAAGGGGGCAATTAATCGAGCGTTTGCAATACCTTCGGTTGCGTTTTTGAGCAAACCACGCTGCACCTGGCCGAACGATTCGTACATCCTACAGGCAGCTAAATCTGTTGCATCAAACAAATCAGAGGAAAGCCCTGCCTTGCGAAAAGCGCGTGGAAGTTTAATTCCATCGTGCCGTGAACCTTTGATCGCCGCGTGACCTCCACACGCAAAGTAGTCTGCTTTTTTCGCTAGAAACAATTGCCCACAGCCAGCAGCGAATCCAGGATCGGTACTTGCCCGCATTCTGTCCATTGGCAGGTAGCACAAAAGTACGTAATGCATCATCGGGATCAAAAGCTTTTCGCTAAAGCTTCCGGTTTCCTGTTTTGGGAATCCGCTCAACAAAGACACATCACGATTCGATTGTTCCGCAAGGATCCGTTGTAGCGCATCATCGGACAATCGAACGTCGGCATCGAGAAATAGCAGGTACTCGTATTGCGCGGAATTAGCAAGTTGCCAGCACGCATGCTGCTTACCGTTCCAGCCTTCGGGTAATGGAGGAGACTGCAAGAGCTTTACTCGATCGGATTTGTTCATCCATTCCGTTACAATTTTTGGCGTGTCGTCATCGGAATGATCATCTAGAACCAAGACCTCGAAAACATCATGTTGACTCGCGAGCAAACACTTTATCGCTGCCCCTATGCTTTTTGATTCATTACGAGCAGGAATACAAATACTAACGGGAGTCTGCTTACCTATTTGCAGAAGTGTTGATTCGCGATTGGCGGGAAGAAACAGCTTGATATTCTTCAAAAACATAGCCACTGGAAGCAGGCATAAAACAAGGGCCAAACCTATCAATCCATTTGAAAGCACGGCCGATTCCTATCGTTTCAGTGAGGCTGAGTGACGTGGATCAAAGGACCTGCCTTTTAACCAGGCGGCCCATTTCCTCGCAAAATCATACCAGCTTAATCGCTTTGCATGACTGGACAGCAAATAGTTAAATGAATGTGGATCGCGTTTGATGACTGCGGATGCTAGTTCGCGTTGGGTTTTTCGCAATGCGGAGGTCAGAAGTTCTTTACATGCGGATTTACCATCTAATTCAGCCTGCTCGCAATTGATATGATCACCAAATTGCCCAAAGACATGGGGCCGACTATCATCCCAGAAACTATACTCTAACGCTAACGGAATCACGGTGGTATGGTTCAGCTTGCTCACGAGATGAGCGAGACCTGGCATTAGTGGCTGTTCGTGATCGCGGACATCACAGAACCTTCCCTCAGGTGTGATCCAAATTGAAGTCGAGGGATTTGCTAACAGTTTATTGCTCGTTTCAAGGAACTGATGGGCGCCTGAAAAGGATTGCAACCGAACACCATAAAACCCCATCTTCTTTAGGACCGCATAGTTCTCCAACTGCTCTGCATCGATCGGTGCGAACAAGGTTCTTTTGCTCATGTAATGACTTTGGCACATCATTGCGACAATGGGGTCCCACCAGCTGGCATGGTTTGCGAAGACGATAGTCGAATGGTGCTCGGGAATGGATTTGAGTTTTTCCGTTCCCAAAAAGCCCATGGACTGAAACTGTTTGCGTAATAGCCCGCGTGAGTACCAACAGAAACCATCGACTAGCCATTTAGAACTCTTGGGAGGATTGCTGTCGGCCCTTTTACGATCTCGCTTTCGATTCATCAATCGATCCCGTTTATAACTTGGTTACCAACTCGCTTCTTGAAAATCTAACCTTGGCAGCTCTTGCGTACTGGTCGTCGGGATGTCTGTATCCAAGCGCGCAACCTACAACAACCTTAAATTCAGTATTTTCCAGTCCGAGAATTCGATCGTATTCTTTCATGAGTAACCCCTCCATGGGGCATGCATCCACTCCCAAAGTTGCTGAAACGGCTAATAACTGACCGAGGGCTATGTAAACTTGATGGGATGCCCAATTCGAGATCTCATCTCCACGATTTCTCAAAAAGCCAAGCATAACGTTTCGAAAGTCTTTCAAGTTCTCGATTGGCACACTTCGTTGTGTGGAAATCTCAGCGACGTAGCGATCGACGTAAGCTGCGTCGATCACTTGGTTGGCCGCGAATAACACCATATGGGAACACTCGGCGGGCTGGTTCTGATTCCAAGAGATAGCGGGTAGTTTGGTCTTAATCTCCTCAGAGGTGACCACTAAGAATTTCCAGGGCTGTAATCCAAAGCTGCTGGGTGTCAGAACCAGAGACTCTTCGATTTGTTCCCACACGTCGTCAGGAATCTTTCGCGATGAATCGAACCGTTTGACGGCATATCGCCATTTTAGGTACTCGATAGACATAATAGTGTAGTCGGCCTTCCCGGAGGTATTTGTTATGGATGCCAGGTAATTAGGCCATTGTTGCCGAAAGACTAGTGGCCACTACCGAAAAATACCATTTCCGCATAGCACCGTCTAGCCACAGGTGTGGCCTGGTCGCGACGTTTCTTCTATCGAAGATCCTCTAAATTTTGAACCTTGGCTATGAATATGGATTGAGAAGAGAGCCACAAAACCAATTAAACCTATCCAGCGAATTGGTCCAGTCTTAAAAATCACCAAGGCGTTAAAAACGATAAAAGCCAAAAACAAGAATACGATCGAATCGGCCCACGAGGCTCGCCGGTTCCTTAGGATCATCCACCCGCTGTAGCCACTTAAAACTCCAGCAAAGACAAAATTAGCGTAAACACCCCATGGAACCCGAATGCCGATGACCGCATAGGATTCCTCACCAGTATGTTGTAAGACATTTGCATGGCTCCAGTTGTGGATCAAACCATAGCTAGCGAGAACATGAGTCCAGGTGAAGATCCCAGTAAAGAACCATATCCATTGGTAAGCTCGTTCAAGTTGCGAAGGTTGCCCCCTGGATATGGCGCGAGCAGCGGACCCAAGAAACCAAAGCCCGGAAGCTATCCAAATCGATACCCGTACGAAGACAAATTCAGACCACATTCCATTATGGTAACGTAGCAAAACTCGTTAACAAGCACGTTATGTTAACGTCTTAACGGTGAACCACTTTTACAACCCAAAGGAATTATAACCTACCCAACTATGTCATTTTACTAGGCGAGTGTACGGCGTATCACGACTCTTTAGGGATTGGTACTTTAATAGTAGGTTAGTCATTCTTGAATGACTTGAGTACCATAATCAGGGATGCAGTTCTACTAATGCCCACCGGAGGCGGCTGCCTGTTTTTCGGCTTCTGCTTTTTCTTCTTTCTCCATACGAATCGCTTCATCCTTGAGCTTATCTCGGGAGACCATTCGCTCCATCTTGGATGCGGGTTCTTCGAACATCTCAGTCAGCAGAAAGACCTCTACTCTCGAGTCCTGGGAAGGATCTAGTTTGTTGTCTTTATATTTGGGTTCCGAACTTCCTGCGCTGGTAACACGAAGTCGACGATAGTCGATTCCTTGGTCCACAAGGTAATTGAAAACCGACATAGCTCGCTGATGCGCAATAGTTAAGGAATCAATAGCCGATTGCCTTGCCGTTCCGCCATTGTTAGCCGAGTGCCCGCGTATCTCGATCTTGAACTGTTTACCCTCCAGCTCGGGTAATAGATTTTTGATCTCGCTCTTTCCTCGATCATCGAGGGTTGTCGAGTTAATCGCGAAGGGGATCACTTTACCAACGTTGGATCTCGCTCCTTCATCGGACATTTTCTGTTTTTTGGCATCGTCGTCCGATTTCTTATTACCACGATCTTTGGACACTCGCTTATGGCCACTACCGGTACCAGCTGCTGACACGATCGATCGAGATTCCTGTCCGGAAAGCCTGTTTCCGCTCGGGTTTCGGAAATGTTGAGCAACAGCTTCCTTGACTTCAGAGCTTTGCGAGGTCAACCACATCACCATAAAGAATGCCATCATCGCAGTCACAAAGTCTGCGTAGGCAACTTTCCATGCACCACCTCCACCACCCATGATGCTTAGCCTCCAGTGTCAACCGTTTTGAAAAGTGCTTCCATCTCTTCCGTTGTCGGTCGTAGATCGTGACTCAATCCACGACGACCTGTTTCAATTGCCATCTTAGGTTGCATACCATTGAAGAAACCTTGTAGTACGCATGCGATGGTTTTGAAGTAGTTGCTTTCGGAGTGTCCAATTAGATTCATTTTTCCAGCAAGAGGAGCGAAGAATCCATAGGACGCGAGAATTCCTAGAAACGTACCAACTAGTGCGGCACCAACGTGGTGTCCAATTTCTGCAGGGGGCCCATCAATGTGTCCCATCGTGACCACAATCCCGAGAACTGCCGCAACGATTCCAAAGCCGGGCAAACCATCTGAGGTGGTTTGAAGAGCATGGATTGGTAAGTGATGTTCTTCTTCCATTGCCCGAATTTCGATATCCATCAAGGCACCGATATCCTCAGGGCGAACTGATCCGTCAATTACCGGACCGAACGCGCCTTTGATAAACTCGGTAGCATGGTGATCCGCAGCTAGTTTCGGATACTTGGCAAAGACTGCACTGTTATGTGGGTCCGCAATGTGCCCCTCGAGAGCGAGCAAGCCATCCCTCCTCGCGATTCGGAATAACTCGTAGAGAGCAGAGAATGTTTGTTCATACGATTTCTTGCCGTAGGGATCACCTTTGAGGGATTGAATAATACCTTTGACGAGCCCCTTCAATACGGCTGGGGAGGACATAATGACCAACGCCCCCATCGAAGCTCCACCGATAACTAGAACTTCAGAAGGCTGTATCAGCGCAGGAATGCTACCGCCGGCCCAGACGAAGCCGCCGAGAACACTGCCAATTACGATTATGCATCCGACAATAATGACCATTGCTAACCCTCGATTCGAGCTTACGATTCAGGAATATCGAATCGCGCTCGGAACTATCTAGCTTGCATTAGCAATGAGAGCAAGTAATCGGGTCGGCAAAGGGCTTCCTTGTAGAACAAGCCTAACGAATAGTCAGACTGTATCGGTTGCAACAGGTATTACATGCAAGCTTCCAGTAGCTTCTTCGTCGCAATGATCCCGTCGTCCGGGCTTAAGACGTTGCCTTCATACTCGATACCGACCCAGCCGGTATACTTAGCGTCGGCAACAATTTTCATCATACGCCGGAAGTCGATTTTAGTTTCGTTTCCTTTGTCATCAAAATCGTAGCTTTTCGCGCTAACAGCCTTTGCATACGGCATCAGATCCGCGACACCATCGTAGCGATCGTACTCGTAGAAGTTTCCGAAATCTGGCAGGGTTCCACAGTTTGCCATCTCTGTCATCTTGATCGTTTCAGCTAGCCACTTGCCATTAGAGCTCAAGCCTCCATGATTCTCGACGATAACATTGATCCCAAAGGGTTTTGCGAACTCTGCTAGACGTCGCAATCCATCTGCAGCAAGCTTTTTTCCTTCTTCATATTCTGCTTTTGTTTCGGCATTCACTCGAATCGAATGGCATCCCAGGAACTTGGCAGCTTCTACCCATTTATAATGATTTTCAACTGCCTTGGTTCTTGAATCGTTGTTTCGATCTCCTAGAGCCCCCTCGCCGTCAATCATGATCAAGAGGCTGGTAACCCCAACGTCTAAAGCTCTTTTCTTCATTTCTGAGAGGTAGGCTTCATCTTTGGCTTTATCTTTGAAGAATTGATTGACGTATTCGATGCCTTCGATACCAAACTTCTCTTTGGCAATTTTTGCGAAGTCCAAGTTGTCGATTTGCTTAGCGAATAGAGGCTTATGCAAAGACCACTGTGCGAGCGAAATTTTGAATGGTTTGTCTACACGACTGGCCCATGCATTTTTTGCAATAGAGCATGCTAAGCCTACACCAGCAGCGGCAGATAGGGATTGGACTAAAAAATCGCGTCGAAGAGAGATGTTTTGCATAGGGTTGATAAGTGGTAGAAGTGACAGGAAGGATTCGAGGTTTGCGTTTTTTCACTCGGGACTAAATGTACCTAAGTCGATAAAAACATGACAAGTCTCATCCTCGGATTGTATTTGCGAGGACCGTCGCAATCAATCTAGGAGAGTCGGCTTTCATAGCAGTAATGCACAATTTCCCGGTCAACATTCGATCCGATGAGGGAGACGATTTCCCCGCCGATTCCGTTATTCCCTTCATTTTTGGGCATTTTGGTATGCGCAAATCCCAATCGTCGTCCACAGGATGGCATAACACGCATGAATCGGATGAGACTTTGGCTAGATATTGTCCCCCTCGGTCGACGTGCGGCCACCCTTCTCAAGGGAGGTGTTTGCGTGTTGTCCCCACTGCCATCCCGTAATCTCGGGCATGTCATCTCCGTAGGTCTCGATATACTCTTTGTGATCGATCAACTTCTCCATGATGGCTTGTTTAAAGTACGCTGCTCTGGAACCTAGCTGTGGCAATCGATCAATGACGGATGCACACAAGTTAAACCGATCTATCTTGTTAAGAACAACCATATCGAAAGGAGTCGTGGTTGTACCCTCTTCGTTGTAACCGCGGACGTGAAAATTACCGTGGTTGGTTCGGCGGTAGACCAAACGATGAATAAGCCATGGGTAGCCATGGAACGCAAAGATGACTGGTTTGTCTTTTGTGAAAAGAACATCAAAATCATGGTCAGACAAACCGTGTGGATGGTCGCTGTTGTGCTGCAGGCGCATCAAGTTGACGATGTTGATAACCCGAACCTTTAACGCTGGCAAGTACTGTCTTATAAGGTCTACGGCCGCCAAAGTTTCCATAGTTGGCACATCCCCGCAGCATGCCATCACAACGTCAGGCTCGTGGCCTTGATCGTTACTGGCCCAATCCCATATGCTCAGTCCTGCTGTACAGTGTTTGATCGCTTGATCCATTGTCAACCATTGCGGAGCGGGCTGTTTGCCTGCAACGACAACATTGACATAGTTTCGACTTCGAAGGCAGTGATCGGTTACGGACAATAAGCAATTGGCGTCCGGTGGTAGATAGACTCGGATGACTTCCGCTTTCTTGTTGACAACGTGATCAATAAAACCGGGATCTTGGTGGCTAAGGCCATTGTGATCTTGTCGCCATACGTGTGAACTCAAAAAGTAATTGAGAGAAGCGATGGATCGGCGCCATGGTATACCATTGCAAACCTTGAGCCATTTCGCGTGCTGATTGAACATCGAGTCAACGATATGAATGAATGCTTCATAGCAAGAAAAGAATCCATGTCTTCCTGTTAAAAGGTAGCCCTCTAGCCAGCCCTGACATTGATGCTCGCTGAGAACCTCCATGATACGTCCATCGGGAGATAATCGATCGTCATCGGGATAGATCTCCGCCATGTAACATCGATTGGTGACCTCCAAGATGTCTTGCCAACGGTTTGAGTTATTTTCATCGGGACTAAAAATTCGGAAATTGCTGCTATCTAAATTCTTTTTCATAACGTCCCGTAGGAATGTTCCCATCACGCGAGCCGATTCCGCAGTGGTTGCGCCGGGGAACGGGACCTTTACCTCGTAATCCCGATAGTCTGGCAATTTGAGGTCTCTAAGTAGTAATCCGCCATTGGAGTGAGGATTAGCGCTCATTCTACGCTCACCTCGGGGGGCTAATTGAGAGAGTGCATCGCGGAACTGCCCTGCATCATCGAACAATTCCTCTGGTCGGTAGCTTTTCATCCAGCCTTCCAAGATACGGATATGGTCTTCTTTATCCATATCTCCCATAGGAACCTGATGACTACGCCAATAGTCTTCACATTTCTTACCATCTATGAAGTCTGGACAAGTCCAACCTTTTGGCGTCCGGAAAACAATCATCGGCCATTGCGGTCTTGTCATTTCCCCGAGAACTCGAGCCCTGTGCCATATCTGCTTTATTTCTGCAACGATAGTATCAAGCGAACAGGCGAGTTGCTGATGAACCATTTGCGGATCAGTTCCCTCGACGAAATAAGGCTTGTATCCCATTCCCTCGAAATACTTTGTTAACTCATCCTTGGGGATACGAGCGAGGAAGCATGGATTGGCGATCTTATAGCCGTTGAGATGCAGTATGGGTAAAACGCAGCCATCGCGCGCAGGATTTAAAAATTTGTTTCCGTGCCAACCAGTGGCTAGCGGACCTGTTTCCGCCTCTCCATCGCCGACAATACAAGACACGATTAAGTCGGGATTATCAAAAGCGGCCCCAAAGGCATGGCTAAGTGCGTACCCCAATTCGCCACCCTCGTGAATACTCCCAGGAGTTTCTGGAGCAACGTGACTAGGAATCCCGCCAGGAAAACTAAACTGCTTAAATAATTTTTGAAGCCCTTCTTCGTCACGGCTGATATCGGGATAGATCTCCGAATACGTTCCCTCTAAGTAGGCATGCGCAACTAGAGACGGGCCACCGTGTCCAGGTCCTATCACATAAATCATATTCAAGTCATCTTTTACAATGACTCGATTGAGATGGACACAAAGCATGTTGAGGCCCGGAGATGTACCCCAGTGACCTAGCAGTCGTGGCTTGATGTGCTCACGTTTTAAAGGTTCTCTTAATAGGGGATTGCCCATCAAGTAAATTTGACCGACCGACAAATAGTTGAGAGCACGCCAGTAGGCGTCCAATCGCGTGATCTCCGTTTTCGGGAGGTAGTCGACCGTTGAGGGAGAAACAAAGGCTTCGGAAATGTTGCCAGATTGTGGTTCCGCCATGCACACAACTCCATTTGTCTCGAGTCTTTATTCCGCAAACATCAAAAATTTATGCTGCGTTATTTGGCAGAAAGCATAACCGAAACCCGCACAACCGAAAACCCAGTGCAGGACAATCAAGTATGGAGCAGGTCTAGGCCGCGAAAGAAAATCAAACTACCTGACTTGGATTTAAGAATGCATCCGTCTAAGCCAATTTGCTTTTCGTACAATTGGCTGAGGGATCAATTGATAGCGCAACGATACCCTCCCCTTCGCCGCTGCTAGCACACGATGGGCAACAGCAGGAATCCCCTAGCTGGGTGAATACATCCTCAATCGCCTGATTGACCGAACGTGATGCGGTTGGTGTAACAGCTAAATCGGTACCGTGTGATGCGGTAATCGAGTCAACGTCGCTGTGGTCGTGATTGCACTGATACAGATCGAGTTCGTTTTCCCGAACCATCTCAGGGCCTATTCCCGAGATGGCAATGATTCGAGTCTGCAACTGGGAAGTCCGGAGGTCTAATGCGAACGATGGAAGTGACGGTTCGCTGAATTCCGCTTGACCGCTGTAATCTCCACCATACTCTCCACCGTACTCTCCATTGGGCCCTCCAGGACTCGTATTGATGTGGTTAATCACCATAAGGACGTCTAGCGCATCCAAGGAGCGATCCCCGTTTGGATCGTAATAGGGAGGATACGATAGTCCAGATCCGTCCAACGGGCGAGAGCCTCTCGCGTTTATCTCATTGATCAACGCCAAAACATCAAGTGGTGATACGATGGAATCGTTGTCGATGTCTTCCGGTAGATTTGGATTAAGCCAGGGGCTTGCTGTGAGAGTCAGGCCGAAGTTCAAATTGGCGATCGTTTGATTGTTGCTCAAGCTAACGGTATGTACGCCACCTGCGGGTGCGCTGGTGCCTGAACCGGTTTGTGCTTGGACAATCTTGACGTTGTAGGAGCCCGCAGGAAGAAACGGAAATCTAAAACTACCATCGCTAGCAGTTCTTGTTGTTGTCGGGCTGCCGTACCTGAAGTTATCAAATTTGGCTAGGGTGCCTCCAAACGCACGTGCGATCACGTAGGAAACGTTCCGTGCCTGCGATCCAACCTCCAGGGTGACACGTTGTCCATTGGTTAGACCTCGATGCTCATCACGGGCTATTAGATTGTCATTGCTATCGTAAGCATCTAATCTAACACGAGCGTTGTCGGATGCTGCAATCGCATCGATCGATGCGTAGGATGTTGCAGCATCGAAACGAATCCGCAGCTGTTGGTCGTTTCCGCGAAAGAAATCTAAAACGGTTCCGCTAAATGCTACCGGCTTGAAAATTCGAGCCCCCGTTGTGGCAGCGGAATCGGCTTCCGAGTGAACTTTCCCGTTGGTACTCATGCCGATAACGTCAACTCGCAAACCGGACTGTGTTGTACCAATTTCTCCGGGCGGGAAATCATCGGGTTCCAATCGACTTTGCAGATTCAACGGAACGCCGAGTTGATCGACTACAGCGACGGTGACTCCAACGAGCCCATTTTCGCTTCGAGCCCAAGTTCCATTCTCATCCGAATCTTCCCAAACAAAGCCTTGAATACCCGCAGTAGTTGTTGTTGCAGGGGCGGTTCCAATATTGCCTGTAAAGAGGTTGCTCGTGATTCCCAGTTGGTTGTTGAGTGCACGAATCTCGATCGTTCCGGTCGTTACTCCACCCAGCGGAATGTCAAGATTTAGGTTGAGGGTATAGTCATTGTGAGTGGAGTAATCGACCCAGTTACCGCCGTTAATGCGGTATTGGATGCGATTGATTCGATTCAACGTTATATCGTTTTGATTGCCGGCGGAATTCCGATTCGGTAACGCTTGTGCCGATGCCGTTCCGACAAACTGATATCGTTGTCCATTGGTGGAGATACGACCTGTTCCTTGTAGATCGAGTGGAACGTCTAACACGTCGAAGATCTGATCCCCGTCGCTATCCACCCACCCTAACTGTGCCAGGGTGTGCTGTGAGGTTACTAAATTCTGATAGGCAAACTCTAGATTACTCCCTGCCGACATGATACTCGGCGCTTGAACAAAGTTAGGGTCGGGATTCAGATCTGTCGCATTGAGATTCTGAGAGTCATAGTAGCCACGTCTTTGAAAATAGTTTCCTCCACCCGCATACTCATCTCGCGCCCAGAACATGTGACCGGTTTCGTGCGCATAGGTCGAAGCAGGTCGAGTCGAAGGAATGACTTGAAACAATCCCCCAGCAAATGCAAACGCACGGGAAAAAGAACCGCCGGGAGCGAAGGATCCATCGATATCGTTACTGGAGTTCACCACAAATATCGTGAACGACCAATCGGTATTTAGTTTGGCTCTTTGTGATTGGTTAAACGATCGAATATTCGTCGCAATGTCCGAACTCGATGAAAATCCGATATCGGTCAGAAATTGTCCAACCCACAGAGAGAAATTGTTGGAAATACGATTAATGGGCTCGTAAGGAGTGGATGGTCGATTGTCCAAATAGGTCGTGTCGATGACCCACTCCAGATTGTGAAGCGTGCTTTTCGTCGCTAGAAGATCGGTCCACCACTGTAAACCCTGCCGGATATTTCGATCGACCTCAGCGATGTGCGCCGGTGTCCAGTTCTCCGTATTGTTGTCGATCCGGCCATCACTCTCCAGCAAAACCGGGGTAACCGCGACTCTACCAAGCATGAACTCACCGAGATCGCTCGGTTCTGCCCCAAAGGGTAATGTCATGACTCGACGGTCTTCGAGAGACTCCAAAACGAGCCTGCGAAACCTATTTTTACTGTTTTTAAACGCCATAGGAATCGTGAACGAGAGCAGGGAAACGACTACTATTGGATGTTAGTTTAGGGAAAAGATTCCCAATGAAGGTTAGCAAAAGATCGGAATTCTTGTTTTGAGAAATCGCAAAGATGTAGCGGATCAAACAATTTTAACGAATGTAGGTCCGTGTTCCCCGCGTAAAGTCGTTCGCGGTCCTGTCAGGTAAGATCATCCTTTCCAAAGTCCAGAAAGGCACCGTCCGGGTGGACACATTGTCATGTCCGAGGGACACGGACCAAGAAAATCGGCGTACGACAACTCCGATTCATCGGGGTTTGGGTTCTCAAATGAGACTTTCCAGGCAGTATTACCCCACTATGGGGCTATTCATCGTCAGTCGAGCACGGCAAGGCAATACTCAATTTCAAGCATTCCAACATCGCTTCCGCGGCCTCCTCGCCTTTGTTGCCAACATTTCCACCACTCCGCTGAATGGCTTGCTCCAGGTTATTCACCGTCAGTAAACCGAATCCTACGGGCTTGTTGTAGTCGAGAGAGAGCTGCATCAACGCCATGGATACAGCGCGGTTGATGTGCTGATCATGGGTTGTCTCACCACGAATGACCGCCCCGAGCGCCACAACGCCGACAAAATCTCGATTGGCGAGGGCTCTTTGTGATCCAAAGGCCAGTTCCCAAGCCCCAGGTACTCGTATGACAACAAGGTTGTTTTCGGAAAAGCCTGCTGCCTTAAGGGTTCGCACTGCCCCTTCAGCAAGCTTGTCGGTGATGTGATGGTTGTACCGCGATACGACTATGCCAACTTTCTTAGAAGCGAACTGATCCATTTCCAATTTTATTGCCATCTCCAACTCTACTCCCATCCTCAGTCATTACTCAAATCACGAACAATTGATCTGCGTGAGCGTATTTTGAATTGATACGCGAACAACTAGTTATCATTCTAAACAAACTAAACCCAGTACTGGATAATCTAGAACTAAATAACCAGATACAAATTGACTTGCTACCAAGCGACTATTGCGGTCGGATTCCTAGCAAGAACTCAGCGTTAGTATTCGTCTTTTTCAATTTGGTCACCAGCTCCGACATTGCATCCACTGGGCTTAAGCTAGCTAATGCCTTTCGAAGCATGCTGACTCGTTCATACTCGTTTGGATCGAGCAGTGATTCTTCCCGTCGGGTCCCGGATGCAGAGATGTCAATCGCAGGCCAAATTCGTTGATCGACCAAAGCTCGATCAAGCACGACTTCCAAATTGCCTGTTCCTTTAAACTCTTCAAAGATGACATCATCCATTTTGCTGCCGGTTCCAACCAAAGCTGTAGCAATAATAGTGAGCGACCCGCCTTCTTCCACTTTCCGTGCTGCTCCGAAAAACGATTTTGGTTTCTGCATCGCGTTGGCGTCCAATCCACCCGTGAGTAACTTGCCCGACTGAGCACACTCGCCGTTCCATGCTCTTGCTAGCCGAGTAATTGAGTCGAGAAAAATAACAACATCGATTCCATCTTCGACAAGACGCTTTGCCTTTTCAAGCACCATCTGACTTACTTGTATATGCCGCGACGCTGGCTCGTCAAACGTAGAGCTAATCACCTCGCAGTTTGGTCCACGAACCTCGCGTTGCATGTCGGTGACTTCTTCAGGTCTCTCGTCGATGAGCAAAACGATCACATAGGCATTGGGATAATTGCTCAATACAGCCTTAGACATTTTCTGTAGCAATATCGTCTTGCCTGCTCTCGGAGGGGACACGATCAACCCTCTTTGCCCAAACCCAATGGGTGCGACCAAATCTACGACCCGGGTTTCCAACGTATCGGGAGTCGTCTCGAGAACAATTCGGTTCTTCGGATGGACGGGCGTCAGGGAGTCAAATGGTTTTCGTGCCTTTGATTCATTCGGATTTCTATGGTTAATCGCCTCCACTCGCAACAAGGCAAAGTATCGCTCATTCTCTTTTGGCGGACGGATCTGGCCTGAAATGGTCATTCCCGTTGTCAATCCGAAACGCCGAATTTGGGAGGGAGATATGTAGATATCGTCTGTGCAGGAAAGATAATGATGGCTGGTCGATCGCAAGAAACCAAATCCATCATTAAGGATTTCGAGCGTACCCTCTCCATAGAGTATGCCTGAGGAAAGTAGCTTGGAACGCAATACTTGATAAATAAGCTCCTGGCGATCCAACGCCTCTGGCTGAGGAACGTTCCCCTCTTTGGCGTGTACCAGCAACTCTTCATTCGACATCTTTTGAAGAGTACCGAAATCGATTTGATTGGATACATCCCCCGACGTTGCATGACGACGCTCTCGATAAAGCTCCTCGGAAAGTGAAAGAGGATCTTCCCTTTTTCGATATGGTGCTGGATTTCGGCGCCTCTGCTGAGACTCCGACGGGTCTTGATGATTCATAGGAAATGGTGCAGATCGCACACAACAATCCAACATCTTGCAACATCCAAAAATGGAGTTGGGCGAGATGTTCGAGAAATGCGTGACGCATCTAGGGGGGATAAAGACAAGACAAGAAGCTTAGCCGACGTTAAGTCCCAAGAAATCGAGTTCAAAATAGCCCGAGCTCAAAAGAACACTTCACAACGGGAAAACCGTCTAAAGTATAAACTAATGCCACCTTCTAAGGCAACCCAATCGTTCCTGCAATTCAAACGGTCCCTATGCTCCTAGGATTCTAATGCTCAAGACGCAAATAGGGGGAAATCAGGTCACATTAGCGGGGTTTACGGCTCCAGTCCTTGACTTCGATCCTTTAGGTGGACTGATTCTGCGGTGCGATTGATGAGTAACCTCGAGCTCTTCGAGGCTATCACGCACCTCAGACAAAGAGGTTACGCCCGTTCGCTTCATCATTTGCAGCCCACCGCTAGCTCCCTTCGGTGCAGGCCAGTTCTCTTCCAGCTTACGCCCCCACGCCTGGAGTCGCTGAAGTAGTTGATTGTCGATTTTGCGGACTCGCGTTGCAGCCCGCGCGATTACTAATTGATCGTCTTTACGCAGACCCCACAGCTGTCGGATTTCGTCCAGCTCGATGGGCTCGTACGACTGATGAAGAAAAATGAATTCCCCATTCGCAAGATACAAATTTGACTCCACCGCCGCAGTTGGTCCCACTGCGATTTGCTTTCGAACCACTTGAATTTGTGGGTACTTTCTCCTTAAGTCGTCTAGAATTTCTGGCGTCGCATCGATCGAAGCATCATCGATGATGATCATTTGCACGCTGCTGGAAATTTCGCACAAGTGCTCCAATAGCGACTCTACCCGTGATTCGATAATGTTTTGCTTGTCACGCACGGGGAAGAGAATGCTGAGCGAATCTTTCATTCGAACACTTTGCTGCTTAAGTCAAATGCGGGAACCATCGAAGGAATGCGATGATCTCTGGGGATTGATCATCAATTTCCGACGAACCCATTCATCGGCAACAATCTTTAACGCAATTAGCCTTCATATTGAATCTGCAAAGGTAACGATTGTAACGATTGCGCGGTCCAGAAAAAAATAGATCTCCAGTTTGATTCTGCAAACCTTGGCAATCCCACAGGCTTGACCTAGGTCTGTATGTCTCGGTCCGCTTGCAATGCAAGCCTTCGTATTTTCCAAGTTGAATACCTATGAGTACTATCTCCATTCGGCCTACCCGATCGATAACTCCAGTTCTCAACCACTTGGCAGACTCCGTCTTGTTATGTGCTGGATTACCCGGTGCACAGTGGCTTGTTGGTCAACCGATCAACAACTCAACTACCATCGCTTGCTTGATCGGCTGTATTTTGTTGTTTGCTATTGGAGAGGTCATTGGAATATACCGGCCTAGTCGGGGGCGATCAGCCAACGAAGAGATTACGCTTTGCACCATTGCATGGACCACGACTTTCGTTGCATTGATTTTGGTGGGTGTCTTTACAAAACAAATCGATTCCTTCGCTCGTTCCACGATTGCAATGTGGTATATCGTAGGCGGATTGATGTTGTTAACCTCTCATATGAGCGTTAGGGCCTTGATCGAGTGGTTGGGAAAAAACGGTTATGGAGTAAGACGTACCGCCATCGTCGGAGCCAACCGGCTTGGATTTGACATCGCGAAAAACGCAATGCAGGCTGCAGACTCTGGCATTAAGATCGTTGGATTTTACGATGATCGCAACTCAGGGCGCAGACTAGCCGAAGATGTTGACCTGCCTCCTTTTTGTGGCCACATAAATCAGTTGCTAGAGAAAGTTCAATCGAACGAAATCGATACCGTATTGATCGCCCTTCCGATGCGAGCTGAGAAGCGAATACAATCTCTGCTCGACAGCTTGGGTAATTCAACCGCATCTGTGTACATTGTTCCCGATTTCTTTGTATTCGAATTGCTACACTCGCGTTGGACGCATGTTGGTGGTCTACCGGTTGTTAGCGTGTTCGAATCCCCGGTGTACGGCGTGGATGGTTGGCTGAAACGTTTACTGGATCTCTCTGCAAGTGTCGTCGGATGTATTTTGGTCTCTCCGGTTCTTCTGGTTTGTGCACTGCTCGTGAGATTGTCCTCGCCAGGTCCTATATTCTTCCGACAAAAACGGTATGGCCTGGACGGCAAGGAGATTTTGGTTTGGAAATTCCGATCTATGTATACGTGCGATAATGGGCCAGTCGTAAAACAAGCGACCAAGAACGACCCACGCGTGACGCCTATCGGAAAAATCTTGCGCCGCACTTCGCTCGATGAACTACCACAATTGTTCAACGTTATCGAAGGCTCTATGTCTCTAGTCGGCCCTAGACCACATGCGAACGCCCATAACGAACACTTTCGCAAGTTGATTCGTGGATACATGATGCGTCATAAGGTAAAACCTGGCATCACGGGATTGGCTCAAGTCGAAGGAAGCCGAGGAGAAACCGACACGATCGAAAAGATGGAAGCTCGACTCGCATTGGACCACAGATATATTCGAGAATGGTCGCTTTGGTTCGATATCAAGATCCTGTTCAAGACCATCTTTGTTGTGGTCAAGAACGAAGCTTATTAAGCGGGTGAGCAAATCTACCTTAACCTTTCTCAACCCTGAACAACAGTATTTGTAAGGGTACCTATTCCGTCGATGGTGATGTGAACGACATCATTCGCCGCAAGAGTAAAATTGCTATCTGGAACAACACCTGTTCCAGTTAGTAGAAACGCTCCGTTTGGCATGTCGTTGTCCTTGAGCAACCAATCTACTAGATCCTCTAGTTTTCTAGCCATTTCGGCCACCGAAGTCTTTCCTGAAAAGACTTCATTACCGGAGCGATGGATACTCAGATGGATGCCAATCGAGGACCGCTCCGGCATGGACGATGCCAGGACTATCCAAGGTCCCAACCCGCAGCATTGGTTGTAGAGTTTGGCCTGGGGTAAATACAGCGGGTTGTCTCCCTCGATGTCACGACTACTCATGTCATTGCCAATTGTGTAACCCACTATCTTTCCGGAGCGAGAAATCACTAACGCTAGCTCGGGTTCAGGCACGTTCCATGTGGCATCCTTTCGTATGCGGACTGGACCGCCCTGTCCACTGCAGCGATGTGGGGTTGCTTTGAAGAATATCTCGGGGCGGGCTGCCGTGTAAACGCGGTCGTAACAACTCGCAGCGGCTTCACTTTCCTCCATCCGTGCAGTCTGCGATCGTTTGTATGTGACTCCTGCTGCCCAGACCTCCTGTTGGTCAATCGGGGGTAGCCAAGAAACCGAATCCAATCTCTGACTCTCTCCCTGGCTTGGCAAGCTCGAAGCTAATCGCTCTACATCGGGATGGGATAAAAGCTCTTGAAGTGACAATAACCCCACTGACGCGACATCAAGCGTACTGACAATGTTGTCAACTATTCGAACGACAGCTGGACCGTTTTGGGTTTGTATTCGACCTAGACGCATGAGAGGATCCCTTTCGTCGTAAATGTGTGTTGAGAGAGAATGTGTATTGAAGCGGTTTTTGAACGATTTGGATAGACTAGATAGTCGACCGTAAAGCTTGGCTCAATGGCCATCTCATGGCGAGAATGGCTGATATCCAACTCGCTAATAGTCCCATTAGAACTATACTGATTAGCATCATCCCAGAACCTAACAAGCCTGCAGCCTGCTGACCGCCGAGTATTGCAGGAACTGCTGCAAACCCCGCAGATGCCGCTCCGATAAACATCCCTCGGAACAATTGCCAGGCGTTCTCGAGCGTTAATAACCAGGTCAATCGCTCTCTTGTAAATCCGATGGCCCTCATCGCCGCCAATTCGCTTCTCCGCTCCATTGCACCACGTAATTGAGAAACTCCTAAGCCAATCGTTCCAAGCAACAATCCTAACGTGCCCAAGAGCTGAAAAGCAGACAAATAAGTGTTCTGCACCGCTAATAACTGCTCCAACACCAAAGCACTCGATACCAAACTCAAACCTGGGTCCTGCCAACCTTTCTCCAAAACGTTTCTTATCGCATCAATGTCTGCTGACTCAGGTACCTTGACCAAAAAGGAGCGATAGCCACTTATCGAAGGAAACGCTCTTTGAAAATTCTTTTCTCCAATGATCAAACTTCCTTGAAGGATCGTATTCTGCAGGACGCCGACAGTTTCGAACCAAACCGGTTTCTCATCGAACTCAAACTTAAATCGTTCGCCAACATAGCCACCCAAATGCAAAGCCCACAATGCGGTGTTCTGATCCAACACTACTGGTATGGGCCGATCTGACGCCCCGGTAGCCTCTTCCTCCAAAGATTCCCACGCATTGAGCGATTTGGTCTGAAACCAAGCAAATGCGGAACGCCCATCTTGCCCTTTGTCGATCTCTTTGATTTTCTCAGATATACCCAATACCTGAGGCTCGTCCGCTTGATACAAATTGTTACAACTCGCATCGTCTCCTCCGCGTAATCGCATCGAGACTATCTGCGCTGTATCGATCTCTTTGGCTTCTTCTCCCAGTGCATCCTGTCTAGTTCCAGAATTGCCGAGCTCCTCGTATATCGGACTTTGACTCCGTCCTATAAGTTGAAATCCGCCAAGCCCCGGCGCTGTGGGACTCGCCTGAAAAAGACTCATCGACAAAATCAAAAATGATGCCACGGCGACTAAGCTTATGGCAAGAATACTTCGTGTTGGAGCCCGTTTAGCATTACTGGCCGCTAGGTCACTTGGGGTAGCAATGTTTCTTTTGGATTTTGGACTCATCTCCAGTCTGTACCAACACCATAGCACTCCGGTTCCCAATAAAAACATGCCACCGCCCACAAACGCACCCGCTTGCGCCTGCCCCTGTAACCCACGACCAATCAACAAGACAACGAAGGCAAAACACAAACAAACCAACGCGCTGTAGAACTTGTAATGCCGACGTTTTCCAAAGTAAAAGGCTTCCTCCACACGTCCTTTAAGCAAAGACGCGATCTCAACTTTCTGGAGCCTCCGCGTTGCAAAGTAAATGGCCCCCATCGCCGCCAAGGTGCTCGATATCCACCCGATAATCAAACTCAAGGTCGAAACATGAAACTCCAGGAATGATACCGTAATGGCACCAACCCACCACGTTCGTAGTAACATAACCATGCCGTAGGCATACAGGATGCCCCCAGCTAATCCAGCGGTCGCTCCAATCGCCGAAAGTATCGCCCCCTCTATCAACAAAAAGCGTCGCACCTTGCTCCGTTGCCATCCGATAGCAGCCATTAAACCCCAGTGATTTGCTCTCCTCTCGATAGACAATCGAAAAAACAAGATGACTAACAACAGCGCCGAAGCGATCAAAAAGAAACTTAATGACATGAAGAGGGCATCAAATGGCGTTGTCCCGGCCGATCGTCTCAATTGCCTCTCTCGTAATGGGACTTCCCTCCAACCCAACGATGCGAGCTCCCCGATCGTGGTAGCCTTAATCTTGTTTGCAAGCTCAATCGTTTGCATTTCCTCCGATATGGGATATCGAATACTGGTTACATTGCCAAACCGAGACCCAAACTTTTGACGCCCCAATTCGTAAGAAATGAATAACTTAGGAGTTAGACCGTGAGCGTCCCAGTATTCGTCGTCTATTTTTTCCCTCGGTCTGGTCAATGGAAATGGTGTATCCCAATCGTTGATAGATTGTGAGTCGGTGATGCCGGGAACCTCTGGCGTCCAATTCGCATCATTGAAGGGTGTCGGATCAGAATCCCAAATTTTGCGTTTCCGAATAACTTTGGGTTCCGTCAATGGCGCTATGGCTGCGATCGTAACCTCGAACGATCTCTCAACCTCTTCGCCTTCCACTGTTTCCGGTAGAAAATAATCAACTTTGATCTGGTCCCCTACCTTTGCTCCCAATTGACTGGCAAGCCAAGAATTGACGATTACCCAATCATTCCCTTGGAGTTTGGATTCATCTACCTTGTCACGATCAAGATTAGAAGTCTTATTGAGCATGGCCAGGAGCATTTTCGAATCCGTCGCGCTGATGATGCTGTAAGGAACACTTTGACGCGGCTCTTGAATCGAAACATCCTGCTGGACATTTTCCCTTTGAACCCGTTTAGATATCTCAATTCCGTTTGCAAGGTATGTCATGACACGAACTGGTGATTGCGATTGTGTGGCCTCCATCACTGAATCCGAAACGGAATCACTCAATAGCATCTGATCTGTCGTTAGATGGGTGTAAGAATCGACCACCTTACCATCATCCGTCCCTGAAGAAATTCGGACGGTTTCTAGTTTCATTCCTAAATCTATTAGATCGGGCGCGATCACATTCGAAAGCTTTTGTGCAGCTCTCTCGCCCGTTTGATCAGTGGCGAAAATACAATTGACTTGCTCGCCAATCCCCAGGGCGTTACGTAATGCGACACGATCGGAAAAAGCGTTGAAGACGGGACGTTGGTCGCTTCTTAGCGAAAATCGTGCTAGCCCACTGTCCGGTAAAACCTCTATGACTTTCCATCTCGGCAGGTATATCGTATCGATATCACGTTTTCCTAAAGTGCTATCTGCCGGCACGACCGACTGAGATGGTACACTTAAAGTTAGAAAATCACCGACAGTCGCATGGAGCACATTCGCCAAGGCCTGATTGATAACGACCTCTTCACCCTCCGGTAGCTTGGTGGGCTTGATTGAACTCATATCCCAAAAATGAGAATCCACTCCCAATAAACTCATCTCATTGGAGCGATACACCGAAGTGTTCGCGTCAGACTTTTGTTCCGTTCGCACGGAAGCTTGTTGTAATAGTAGCGCCAAAGCATACGGCTCGGTAAGTTGCGATTCATCGATGATGGATTCCTTAAACCAGCGGGGAGCGATTAGTACCGTATCGATTTTGCCAATTCGATCCATCGCCATGAACCGCAATGATCCTCGCACACTGTCACCGACAATTAATGCCCCAACAATGACTGTAGCAGCAAGGGCCACACCGATGACAACGGGGAACAACATGCTCCGAAAATGAGATAGCGATTGAAGAGCTAACCGAATCATAGTAGATCTTATTGCGAGTACGCGAAAACTTGTCGGCGCGACACGATCTCTTTATGCAGATTTATGGTGCTGGTTGAAAATAGGGGGAGAGTTCCTTGTTGGCGACATTGATCCACGTCAAATGTCTCCAAAATACAATTGCCGAATCCCTTGGGTCCTTTGACTCACTAGCCAAACCTGTAGTATCGTGGAATCCGTCCCGTGACGCAAACGTTGTTGGCTGAGGCCGTGTGCTTACGACCAACAAATGATCCACATGTCGAACCTCTCTTTCCAGCAATTGTAGTGCCTTGATCAGAGTCGACTCCTCACCTGATTTCGCTAACCCCAGTCGTTCATGTAAAGCGTGGATCTGAGTTCTGGTTTGGACTCGCAAGGCGAGCGTCTCTTTGCGATCTGCTATCGCAACAGTTAAAACGGCATGATTCGACGCGCAGACGTGCTGCGCTATCGAAGCGACGAATTCAACCGCGATATCTTCGTCATGATCATCGTTGGCATCTTGAGAAGTTGTAGATTTATCGCCGCTCCCATTGAGCTTTCGTGATTGAGGAGGCAAATCGAGTAATATCACGAATTCCCTGGTTTCGGTACGCTGGAATTGCTTCACCATCAACTCTCCTAGGCGAGCTGATGAACGCCAGTGAATCAGTCTGGGGCTATCACCGGGCCGGTAAGTCCGCAAGCCAAAGAACTCTCCCTCGTCGGAAATCGATCTGGCTTGCCTATGTCGCGCCCCCGATCGTTTGGTTTCGAACAAGTCGGTCCAGCCTGGCAGGAGTTTACCCAACGCAGGTTGAACGATTATCAAATCGCCGCCGGTAGGAGGTAGAATTCCCTTCATTAAACCTAGTGGAAATCGTGTGGTGATTTCCATTCCAAGCAATTGGTACTCGCCCCGTTTTGGTGCTAAGCATTGGTATCGCTGAATTCTGGTCGACCGGGGTGGCAACGATGCGAACAACATTCCGATGGTCTGCGCCGATCCACTGACTAAAGACAACTGAGTTTGTGGCGTAATCCGCTCTTCCACTACAACCCACCATGCCCCAAGAAATCGTTTGGGATTGCTTACTGCAATCTCGACATCGAATGGCTTTCTGGCTTGCATGTTACGAGGTAGCTTGCGTCTAGCCGATACTCCATAAATGCTTCGTGCGCTAACTCGCCATTGAATGATTAGGAACCCTAACATCGTTCCAGCCAGGATTACCAAGAGGTTCACATTGCGGACTACTGCCCCGAGAATGACGAATCCGATCATGAAGGAGAACTGCCACCCTTCCCGTGTTAAACGGGTTGTGACCGGCGTCGCTATACGCCTCATTGATCGAAACTGCCTGATCGGACTTAGTAGATAGTACCAAAACGACCTTGATG
>Ga0315899_10001080_pt1 | contig 31630 bp, 23 predicted proteins | sample LakEriMetagenome_2_FD_203518 | JGI IMG/M metagenome (GOLD analysis project Ga0315899, IMG submission 203518) | Freshwater fungal communities from buoy surface, Lake Erie, Ohio, United States - Buoy 4 MA112 | ecosystem: Environmental > Aquatic > Freshwater > Lake | place: USA: Lake Erie, Ohio...
GCGGTATACTATAAACTTATAGTCCACACTGAAGATCCTGATGATCCGGGAAATATGATTATGAGCAACATTCAAAAATTTTTGAATGAAAACAAGGATGTACTATTTAATCTGGGCGCTGACAAATATTATGATTACAAAACCTTAAAGTCCGATATTTTGGTTACCGGGATTGATTTTCATGAAGAATGGAAATTATTGCCCAATAAGGGCATTCGTTACGATGTAAAAAGCATTGTCATTTTTATCAACAACAAGCCCTTAAACCCTGTAGCTGTGGATGATGTAGACCAATGGGGATTACTTTATCGCTACAAAACCATGGAAGATATAGTACAGGAAAAATCATACGACATGGTGTTGACGCGTATCAACAGTACCCTGATTCCGGAATGGGACTCACATAAATACTTAAAAGCATTGAATGTATATAACTGGTCGCAGGTGAGCAGGTATGTACAATTTTATTAAAACCAAAACTACCGTTATATGTATAAAATTAAATTTGGAACCGATGGATGGCGTGAAATAATCGCAGATAACTTTACCACTGCCAATGTGAGAAAAGTGGCTATGGCTACTGCAAAGTGGCTTCAGAAGATGTCTGACAAACCCTCTTGCGTTGTAGGCCACGATTGCAGGTTTGGAGGTGAAATGTTCGCCGAAGAAACAGCCCGTATTTTAGCTTCACAAGGCATTGTAGTGCATCTGGCTAAAGGCATCGTAAGCACCCCGATGGTAAGTTTAGGTGCCAAAAAACTCGGTGCGGATGCCGGTATCATTATTACTGCCAGCCATAACCCTCCCACTTACAATGGTTTTAAAATAAAAGCGGGATATGGCGGACCGGCCACCCAGTCTGTAATTGACGAGGTGGAAAGCATGATTAGCGACAGAGACATCTCTCCGGCCCTGCCCCTGAGTCATTATGAAAAGATGGACTATATAGTTCGGGCTGAACTTGAAGACCTTTACCTGGAGCATGTGAGAAACAGTTTTGACATGGAGGCACTGCAGTCTATTTCGCATGGGCTTGTTTATGATGCCATGTTTGGAGCCGGACAAAATGTGATAAAAAAACTGCTTCCCGATGCCACACTGCTGCACGCTACCCACAATCCCGGATTTAATGGCAGGGCGCCTGAACCCATCCTGAAAAACTTGCCCGAAATTAGCAGCTTAATAGAAAATAATGACCGCTTTCTGTGTGGTCTTGCCACCGATGGTGATGCAGATAGGATCGGTTTCTTTGATGAAAAAGGCCGTTTTGTTGATAGCCATCACCTTATATTGCTGCTTATTAATTATTTGACTGAATATAAAGGGTTTTCCGGGAAAGTAGTCAAAAGCTTCAGTGTGAGTGATAAGGTTGAGCAATTATGCAAGGTGAAAGGGCTGCAAACCATCACTACCAAGATTGGATTCAAATACATTTGTGAGTACATGGTGACAGAGGATGTGCTGATTGGTGCCGAGGAAAGTGGAGGAATTGCCATCAAGGGACATATACCCGAAAGAGATGGCATCTGGATGGGATTGGTTTTGCTGGAATACATGGCAAAAACCGGCAAGAGTATTTCTGAGCTCATTGCGGATATCTACAAAACCATCGGCTCTTTTGCCGTGGAGCGATATGACTTGCACCTGGATGCCGAAACCAAAGACAATATCGTAAACCAGTGTAAAGCGGGTGATTACGCCACCTTTGGCAGCTACATTGTGCAATCCATAGAGGACACTGATGGATTTAAATTTCGGCTGGGCGATGCAGGATGGGTGATGATACGCCCCAGCGGTACTGAACCGGTTCTTCGAGTATATGCAGAATCGGTCAATTCTGCAGCTGCATTTTCCATATTGGATGCGGTTAAAAACTCTATTTTAAACTAAATTAAATTGTATTATAAATATCAGTATATTATATTTTTATTGATATTTACTTCAATAAATAGTTTATATTCTCAGGATACAACGATTCATTCAAATAATAGAAAAAGAAATGTATGGATTGGACTATCTACCCTCACCATTGGAACCCATGCTACACTTTATAAAACCTGGTACAACAAGGAAACGCAGCGTTCTTTTCATTGGGTAAATGACAACAAAAACTGGCTTCAAATCGACAAAGCTGGTCATGTTTTTGGTGCGTATTTTTCTGCTACTGCTGCCTCTGCCGCTTTTCGCTACAGTGGCTATAGCCGAAAGAAAAGTGCTTTACTGGGTACCGGTTTTAGCTTGGCATTTCAAATGCCTATTGAATATTTTGATGGAAAAAGCAGCGGGTGGGGTGCAAGCTCTGGCGATATCATTGCCAATGCCGCCGGCAGTCTGTTTGCCGGAATTCAAAACTGGCATTGGGGCAAAGCCCGAATTCCCATTAGATTTTCATTTCGCCCATCTCACTTTGCCGCAAAAAGGCCTGATATGCTGGGCTCTAATACCCCAAGCAGGATGCTTAAGGATTATAACGGACAAACGTATTGGATAGATATCAATCCTGAGCGAATAAAGGAGCGTCCGAATTTTTGGCCTCGCTGGCTAGGAATAAACCTGGGTTATGGCGCAGATGGCATGCTAGGTGGTGATGACAATATCTGGAAAGATGCGGATGGCAGGGTTCAGGATTATAGCCACATAAAAAGAAACAGACAATATTACATTGGCCCCAGTATCTCTTTCGGCTACCTCAAGAAGCATCCCAATAAAGCAGTTCGAGCTTTAGCGTATATTACCGATAAAATAAGAATACCAATGCCTGTTTTTGAGTTCACAGGCAAAAACAATCCAACCTTTCATCCCCTGTATTGGTAATAACCAGACACAATTGCCTATCATTGCAAAGCGATGAACACGCCTGTTCAGATAGATATTGAAAAGATTTTCAGGGGCAAGAACCCTGGACTTGCCAGGTTGATTCCAGGATTTATTTTTCGATGGATTAAAAAAACTTTGCACCAGGATGAAATAAACGGGTTTCTTCAAAACGAGACTGCAACAACCGGCGTAGCTTTTGCCTGCAATATTTTACAAGCTTTCGGGGTGCACCATGACAGCGACGGCCATGAACATTTGCCAGCCGAAGGAGGCGCAATTGTGGCTGCCAATCACCCGCTGGGCGGCATGGATGGAATGATATTGCTGTGCCAGACGGCCAGAATCCGCCAGGATATTACATTCATTGTCAATGACGTTTTATTGAATTTACCCCAATTTAATGATGTTTTTATCGGTGTAAACAAGATCGGTACAAAAGGTCGTGAACAATTAAAGAAAATTGAAGAAATGTATGCCTCAGACCGGCTGGTACTGATTTTTCCGGCAGGTTTATGCTCAAGAAAAGTCCGTGGCGTAATTCAGGATTTAACCTGGAATAAGGCATTTATCAGCAGGGCTATCAAGTATCAAAAACCTGTGATTCCGGTGCATGTGACCGGTAAAAATTCAAACTGGTTTTACAACCTAGCCAATTTTCGAAAACGAATCGGGTTAAAAGCCAATCTGGAGATGTTTTATCTTCCCGATGAAATGTTTAAACAAAAAAACAAAAAAATACATGTGAGGTACGGTAGGCCTATCCCCTGGACCACATTCGATAACAGATATAGTCAACACGAATGGGCACAGCTACTGAGATCCTATGTTTACACGCTGAGAGAAAATACAGTCGATTTTGAAACCTTTATTACCGATAAGGGATAACCTTTTGATGTTTCTTTCTTAAACTTGCAAACAACATGATGCCCATCATCCAAAAAGTGCCCGTTGAAAGTCTGTTGGAAGAACTGACTCCGGACATTTTTATTAGGCAGACTCACAACATTGGTAATCAAATCTACATTTTTGACGGAAACACAAAGCCGGCATTAATGAAGGAGGTTGGGCGCCTTCGAGAATGGAGCTTCAGGGAAGCCGGTGGCGGCAGTGGCAAACCCACCGACATTGATGAATTTGATTTAGGAGAAAAGCCCTATAAACAACTCATTGTATGGAACCCGTCGGATAAAGAAATCGTTGGGGGTTATCGTTTTCAGATCTGTTCAGATTCCGTGAAGTCTGATGGTTCTTTTCATCTCAGCACTACAGAAATATTTGAATTTAGCGAAACCTTAATTAAAGATTATTTCCCTTACACCATAGAACTTGGAAGAAGCTTTGTACAACCCCATTATCAGCCCAGTGCAGAAAACAGAAAGGGGCTTTTTTCACTGGATAATCTTTGGGACGGCCTGGGCGCTTTGGTGGTGTTGTATCCAAATGTTCGCTATTTCTTCGGTAAAGTAACCATGTACACCCACTTTAACCGAAATGCCCGCGACATGATCCTTGGCTTCATGCATCATTATTTCCCGGATACAGAGCACTTGGTTAACATCCCCAATGCCATTGTACCTGAAACAGATTGTACAGAATTTTTACAGCAACTGAGCGGACTTTCATACAAAGACGGACACCGATTATTGAATCAACATGTGAGGGAATTAGGGGAAAATATCCCGCCGCTGTTTAATTCTTACATGAATTTAAGTCCCAGCATGCGCACTTTCGGTACCGCCATCAATCATCATTTTGGCGATGTAGAAGAAACCGGAATTATGGTAACCATTGAGGATATTTATCCTTCAAAAAAGGATCGGCACATTAAATCTTACCTGGATTTTATTGCCGGATCTATGGATGCTGAATCATAATTTGCCCCTTCTGCACCACATTTCCTTCATTAATTTCATATAAATACACCCCCTGACTCAAACCGGTCAGGCTTGACTGGTAAAATCCATTTTGTGCCGGGAACAATGTTTTTTTCATCACACTCCTTCCCTGCAGATCTTTCAATTCCAGTCGAATCTTGGCGTTGCTTCCTGTTATTTTCCGAATGTTTATGAAATGGCCGGCCGGCACAGGATAAAGTACAAATTCCGTTTCTGTTACACCTGTTAAATGAACATGATTCATAGCCGAAGCCATTTTTACAGCATCCAGGGCATTGATGCGGCCATAACCGAAGTTATTGTTGCTGTCAGCACCTGTCAGTTCATCCCTAATCGCAGTGGTTCGTAAAATTTGTTTGATTTCGTTCAGTTTAAGTTGCGGATTTGCTTCCAGCATCAATGCAACAATTCCGGCAGCATGAGGTGCCGCCATACTGGTTCCGCTGAACATGGTCCAGTATTGGGTTTCACCGTTAAAATGACTTTGATAGAGGGTGTTTTCAGCCATCCAGGGGGCAAACTGCCGGTTATGGACAGCAGATGCCACCATCTGTCCCGGTGCCGCGATATCGGGTTTCATTCTGCCGTCAGGAGTGGGCCCTCTGCTACTAAATCCTGATATCTCACCGACCTTTAACCAGTTTTGAGCCCTGTATTTTCCCGAAAAATCTATCCAATTATTGCGGTTAACATAGGATCCTACTGAAAGCGTCTGCCTGCCCGTGCCTCCATTTTCCCCCATACTTCCTGCAGGGGTTCCGGTCAGGTATTTTCCGGAATAATCATTCCCCCTCACCTTGTCAAGAAATGAACCGCTGGTCCATCGGTATATCTGTCCGCTGTTCCATCCATGAACTTCGCCCTTGCCGGTTATACCCACCCGAATCCTACATTTGGCAGCATTAGAAGATGTTGCCATTAAAAGAATGTTGGGTTTTTGGTTATTTATGTAGCTTTTCTGGCAAGAAACCACATAAGTTAATGTATCTATACCATATGAGACTTTTCGCTGTATTACACCCCCTGCAGATGCATAAATAAATGGTTCTTGCAGCAGCATGTTGCCCAGGGTATCAAACAATGCAACATTAAGGCCCAGATCTTCCCCTTTTGCACCCCAGAAATCGCAATAAATGCTCTCAGCAGGATAGTCGTTCCTATTTCGGTCTATGGCAAATGTGTAAGCAGTATCTCCTTTAAGCGTAGCTGATACATGCATCTGATTTCCGGCGTCATTACCATTGGCTCCCACGATAATTTTGCCATTACCCGAAAGTGCCTCTACGGCCTTATCGAAAACCGATGTTCCGTCGTGCGGACCTGTATGCATACCCCAACTCAGGTTGGTTACCGCCGGTTTTTTGATGGCAGCCGCATAGTCGAAGATGTATCGATATGCATCAATAATGGTAGGATTGGCCACCACATAATCCCCCAGTGCACTGCCTTTTATCGTATCGTTAGTGTATTTTATGGTCACAAAAACCATATCCGACTCAGGTGCCATGCCACGAAATTTTGCCTGTGGCGTGGTGAATCCGGAACCTGAAGCTATTCCCGCTACATGTGTCCCATGCGTACCATCATCGTCTATTGCCGATTGAATAGCCGAGACCATGTTGTATTCGGTTCCATAGTTGAAACCAGCAGGCGCCGCGCCGCTATTATTTCCCTGATGCCAGAATTTCTTTACGCGATACTGAGTACCATCTGCATTGTAAAACGTAGGATGATTGGTTTGAAAGCCCACATCCACCACCCCAACCACTACATTTTTGCCTTTAAAAGCAGACGGCAATCCGTGGTTAGCACCGTCATGAACCTGATCAACCCTGCTGTGAATCCTGGCCGTGTCATTGAGCAAACGGGGAGAATTCAACCTTCCGGAAACGTCACAATAAACAATGCATGGATTCGAAATAAATTGCTTAAATTCTTGATAACCTATGTTTAAGAACTGTATACTTCCATAAATACTTCCAGTACCGTGTATAACACAATCAGCATTTTCCCATTGAACCGTAACCCAATGCTTATCATCATGATCTGCCGGAAACAACCTGCCCGGCCCTTCTTCTAAGAAAAGAGCCGCCATGGGTGACAGTGATGCACGGGAAGGCATTGCTATTTCATGTTGTGCAGAAGCCTGAAAACCACCGTATATAAGTGCCAGGCATAAGCATAATACTTTAGGCATAGCAGCAAATTTCGGTTAAAAACGCTCCCCAAGCGAAAACCAATTCTGTTTTTACAAGGTTATTACAATTTTTCCCTGAAATACGCCATCAATTCAAGCCCGTTCTTGACGTATTCAGGATCATGGGTTTTGCTGATACCGTTGGCAGGCATCATCCTCCCTGTATTATGATAGTGAAAAGCATTTTTGTAATCTCCCTTTTTCAACAATCTTCCATAGGCCTCATTAATCCATTTTACTCCCCAATAAGTTCCATTTTCGTTGCGCAAATCTTTTACGTTGATACCATAAAGCAAACATTTGTAACCCATTAGCTGAAAAGGGCCCCAGCTGGTAGATAAATTTTGAAGGGCCTCATCTTCTGCATTTTTGATATCCGAATGCACTACATGTTCATACCGCTTTTTCAAACCCATTTTTACCAATCTCAGTCGGGCGTATACATGCTTTTCATACCTGGAACCTGCCGGTTTTCTTCCACCGGTTTCCAGCATGCATAGCGCGGCCAGATATTCGGGGGCAATGTCAAATTGTTTCCCCAGTTTTTTAAACTCAGAACCATAATTATCAAGAACCGCCTGTTTTCCGTAATATTCTCCCACGGGACCATCAGCCAATGTCTTCCACCAATACCCTCTAAAAAGCACAACAGTCAGGCAAAACAGTATGATTACGACTGTAAAAAACACCCCCCAAAAGGTCTTCTGTTTATTTGCCACCGCTCAAAAATAGTAAAATTGCACGCTACCTTTGCAAAATGATTGACTTATCCTGGCTGGAAAGAACACAGCTATTGATTGGTGAAGATGAACTGAAACGTTTAAACAAAAGAAGCGTTCTGATTGTGGGTTTGGGTGGTGTAGGCAGCTATGCCGCCGAATTTATTTGCAGGGCCGGAATAGGCAACATTACTATTGTGGATGGTGATGTGGTGGACGTTACCAATAAAAACAGACAATTGCCGGCCCTCAGCAGTACTGTCGGACTTTCCAAGGCCGCGGTGATGGCAGAGCGAATGCTGGATATCAATCCACAACTTAAACTCACAGTAATTGATACCTTTCAGCGACCGGAAGACACCCTGGAGATGATAAACAAAAATCGTTTTGATTACGTAATGGATTGTATTGATAGCATTTCGCCAAAAGTATACCTGATCCGAAGTTGTGTTGAAAACAAACAGCGTTTTATCAGCAGTATGGGAGCCGGGGGAAAAACCGACGCGTCTGCGGTCACCGTAGGAGACGTAAGTGAATCCTATAATTGCCCATTTGCCAGACTGGTCCGAAAAAGATTACACAGGCAAGGTATTTACAAGGGCTTTAAAGTTGTTTACAATTATGGGCCATTATATAAACACAGCCTCAAACTCACAGACGGTTCAAATTTTAAAAAATCATTTTATGGCACCATTTCATTTATGCCCGCACTTTTTGGGCTCAGAATGGCTGCAGAAGTTATTAATGATTTGAGAGAAGCTTAAAGAATATGTATATTCGCAATCTAACCAAATAGAAATAGAAATGAAAAAGACCATCTTCCTGCTTTCCGCGTGCCTCCTGGTATTGGCAGTTGCCTGCTCAAAGAAAGAAAACTCTTCCGACAAAGTTTATCCGGATATTGCCGGTAAAACAAACAGACAGATATTGATGATGCAGGACTGGAAGTTCAGCGCATGGGCAGACAGTGCTGAAAACGACACCAAATGGACCGATGAAATGGATCCTTGCATGAAAGATGATGTTTACAGCTTCTTTAGCAACACCAAATATCTGGTGAAAGAAAACGGCAATAAATGCTACCCAACAGACTATGAAGTAGATTATTCCATGGCCTCAGACAATGCGGTACAAATAGAATTTTTTGATGGGAATGTTTGGGATCTGGTATCAAAAAGCAATACCCAGCTTGTATTTTGGAGAATTGTAAATGGTACTGAACAGCACTTTCAGAAAGTGGTTCTCACCCGTAATTAATTTTTTGAAACAATTTGTTTGCCGGTTTTTGCAGGCAAATTGTTCGGATCGATAGCCAAAGCGGCGTTGTAATCTTGCAACGCCGCTTTTTTGTTGCCTGATTTTTCATAAGCCGCACCACGCAAAGCAAAGGCATTGGCATTGTTATCATCCATTTCTATGTAGGTATTGCATAAATCTACGCATTTTTCATATTTACGCTGATACAAAGCAATAAAAGCAGAATTGTATAGGGCCAGTTTGTGAGCAGTGTTGATGAGGCGCGCCTTGTCATACATCGCCACGGCTTTATCATATTCCCCCATTTGTTGATAGAAATAACCTTTGCCATAGCAGGCCTCATCGGATGCTTCATTAATGGCCATTGCCCTGTCGTAATATTGAAGCGCCAGATCATCTCCCCTGCCTGCATACATAGAGGCAATCTGCATCACTGCATCATAATACTGCGGATTGATTTGCAAAACCTTTTCAAAATGCTGCATGGCCCGGAGGGTGTCTTTTTGTTCTTTATAGCCCATTCCCTTGTAAAAAATGGCCTTATCTGCATATTCAGTCTGCGACTCCAGTTTCTCAAACACCTTAATGGCCTTATCGTAATTCTGCCTGTAGAGGAATAATTTGGCCAGGGCAAATTCGGCTTCAAAAAAATCTTTCTTCAACACCGTGGCCTTTTGTAGGTGGTGTAGGGTTTTGATGGGATTAGCCGAATCCTGCATAAGAAAAGTTTCACCCAGTCTGAAATGGTAAAGTGCGTTATTACTATCCAGTTTAACCGCTGTTTCAAAATCAATAATGGCGTCATTTAGCAGCTTTTGGTAATAAAATGCATTGCCTCTTTTGTAATACAAATCAGCATTCTGAGGGTCCTTGTTAATTTTAGCGGAAACATCGCGAATATCCTTGCTGAAGGCGGTATCATTTTCGGAAATATAACGGCCAGGATTTTCTTGTTGGCATGATAAGGCCGCTAATACTATGAATAAAAGAGCTGGATTTTTTCGCAACATTCTGCAAAGTTAAGCCGGCAAAGCTTTTATATTCATCAGCGTTTGGTAAATTCAGCAATGAAGCAAGGTCGGGTAGACAAGTCAAAAAAAATAAGCCATGATTGACATGGCTTATTTGTGCCCGGGACGGGAATCGAACCCGTACTGCCATTACTGACAACAGGATTTTAAGTCCTGCGCGTCTACCTATTCCGCCACCCGGGCAACGCAGCCGCAAAGATAGTGTTTCCGAAGTAAAGATTATCGTGTTGTTACCTAACTAAAATTGACATGCGTGGTTTCAATTAAAATATGTAACATTGCATTGCTTTCTCCTTTTGCAAAAAATCTGTCTGATCATACCTTGTTTCAATGAAGAACACAGATTACCTGTGGCTGAGATAGAGGCTTTCCTAAAACAACATCCGCATGTTTTTATGTTGGGTGTGAATGATGGTAGCACCGACCAAACCCTGAGAATATTGAAAACCTTGGAGAATACCCTCCCCCAGCAGTTTGTGGCATTTAATATGCCTAAAAATTCTGGAAAAGCTGAAGCAGTGCGTTCAGGAATGCTGCATGCCCACGCTCATTTTGATGCTGAATATCTTGGATTTTGGGATGCAGATATGAGCACCCCTTTATCAGAATTAAACTGGTTTTCCGCGTTTTCAGGAGGCACACTGCGGCACCGCATCATCATGGGCAGCCGCATTTCACGCATGGGCAGTAACATAGACCGAAAAATGATGCGCCATTATCTGGGTAGGGTATTTGCAACTTTCACCTCAATCATCCTAAAATTGAAAGTATACGACACCCAATGTGGGGCCAAACTATTTAGCAAAGACATTATCCCCACACTTTTCACAGATACTTTTAAAAGCAAATGGTTTTTCGATGTGGAACTCCTCGCACGCCACATTAAACTATATGGACATGACAAAACCTATGAGTACGTGCTTGAAATCCCATTGAATCGATGGATTGAGGTTAAAGGCAGTAAACTCAAAGCTTCAGACTTCCTGAAGGTACCGTTGGAATTGATGAAAATTAAGCGGCATTATAAACTTTGAATTTTTAATGCTGATTTAGTACAAAACCCAATGGGTATGATTTATTTTTGCCTTCATACATGAATAAAAAAGCTCATAATCCGACAACAAAAATTGTCGATCTATCGCTTCCGGTAATAGCATTCTACCCAAAACACGCTACAGACAGCCGGGAAGACACATTTTACAAAAGGGCTGAAAAATGTTTATCGGAAAATGCCGATCAAGAACTTTTTATAATATCATTTATAGCGATTAATTCACCGGGTATAAACGATTTCATCAATCAGATTCAGGATAATACTGGAAAGTTTGATGCCCATGTTGCCATTGCTGCAAAAAATAAAAATTCCGTTTCTTCCTGGTTAATCGGAATTCGCGAACAGGAATTACAGACTCCGTTTATTTGTGTAAGTCGAACTTCCATGGAGGCGCTCCTTGATTCCGGCATTAACATAAATGAAAAGTATACAGTACTATGGGGATTGAGAAAAGTGGCCCGCGATTGGAATTTCATCAATACAGGTAGTTCCGATAAACCCGAGAAGCTGCCTTCATGGAAAAATAGACTTGCCAATACTTTGCAATTCCTGAATCCGCTACAGTTTAAGAAAAATCCGGCCAGACACCTATTTACTGCTATCGCCTTACTTACACTCATTACCATTACCTCGCTCAGTAAAGATGCAGGAATTAGTGGAGATGAATTTATTCAGTACCGATGGGCAGACACTGCCATCATTCCCTATTTTACCGAGGATAAAGAAGCTGCCTTATTTGATAAAAGCGATAACCACATGGAAAACTACGGCAGTAGTTTTGATACTTTTACCGCCATGCTGGTTAGGATTACCGGCACGGATGAAATATTCCAGCTGAGGCATTTCTGGAATGCTGTGATGGGATTTTTGTGCATACTTTTTGGTGGCTTAATGATTCGCCATCTCACCAAAAGCTGGCTCTGGGCCGGTATCGGGCTTGTTTTACTATTCTTCACACCACGCCTGCTGGGGGATGCACTTAACAACCCCAAAGACATTCCTTTTGCCGCCGGTTACATCATCGGGTTATATTATGCGTTGTTATACTACGGCAAAAACGGAGGAAGAATCGGACAGGCAGTGGGCATCATTCTGGGTACCGGACTTGCCATCAGCATTCGCGTGGGTGGATTTGTACTGATTCCTACCATTGCGCTTTTTGCCGGTTTACGATACATCGAAAATATTGGTTTCCCCAATTTTTTAAAGCTTCGCTGGAAAGGCATTGTGCCCTATTTAATTTCTTTCATCATCATAGCCGCAGGTTCTTTCTACGCAGGGATTTTGCCTTGGCCATACGGTCTTGATGATCCTTTCACCAACCCTTTCAAAGCACTGGACGCATTCACTAAGTTTCCGGTTACCTTGAGACAGCTTTTTGAAGGCACCCTGACGGACAGCAGTATGCTGCCCCCCTATTATCTGACCAAATACCTGCTTATCACCACACCCATCGTTTCACTTCTGGGTTTGCTTTTGTATTTTTTTCTGGGATTATTTAACCGTAAAAACTATTCTCATGCCCTGATGATTGTATTTTTTGCGGCGGCTTTCCCTGTTTTTTATATCTGGTATCAGAAATCCAATGTGTATGGCGGAATGCGGCAAATTATGTTTGTTCTGCCTTGCCTCGTTGTATCAGCCACAGTGGGCTTCTCATTACTCTCAAAACTCCTTTCCCGTATTCGCATCATCAAATGGTTAATGCCTTCTCTGGTGCTGGCCGCCAGCATTCCTCCTGCCTTGCACACGTTCAAAAATCATCCCCTACAGTATATTTATTTCAATGAATTGACCGGAGGAACGGAGGGTGCTTATGGCGAATACGAAATGGATTACTACCTGGCTTCGCTCAGACAGAGTTCGGAGTGGTTCCTTGAAAACGTGGCCAGAAAAAATCCAAACAAAAAATTCACGGTGCTATCCTATGGTATGAACCATGTAAAATACTATTGCCGTAATGACAAAAATGTACATGTAGGATTCACCCGTGCTGATGAAAGAAGCAGCCATGACTGGGATTATGCTATTTTTTACAATGGTTTTACCGATAAAGCGAGATTAAAGAATGGAACCTATCCCCCGGTTGGTACGGTCTATACACCAATGGTAGACGGCAAACCCATGGGATGGGTAATCAAGCGACCCTCACACAATGATATAGAGGGTTATAATGCCATGGAAAAATCTAAAAACTTTGCGCTGGCACTTGAAAAATTCAAACAATACCTAACCATAGACACTAAAAATTCAGAGGTGTATTTTTATCTGGCCAATACCTATGCCAATCTTGGCAATCTGGATTCGGCCATTTGGGCTGCTGAAAAATCCCTTTCAATTTACCCCGAATCCAACAGGGCCTTGCTGAGCTTAAATTCTTACTATGCGGGCAAACGCGATTGGACAAATGCGGTTAAAACCATGGAGCGGTATATCAAAACCCGTCCTTCAGACCCCGACGGATGGTGGATTAAAGCCCAGATGGAATACAACAAACAGGATTTTAAATCAGCCGAACAAAGCATCCGAAAAACCATTTCGCTGGAAGCCCGCAATCCAAACTACTATGAGGTGGGTATCGGCATTTATCAGGCGCTGAAGGATGACATCAACGCACGACTGTATTATAACGCCTCCAAAGCCGGCTCATCCAATCCCAAAGAGCAACAGGACGGCGTTTCAGCTATCCAAAGCATATACCTTGAAATTACTGGCGAAGAACTGGATCTTGGAACTAACCAAGAAGAATAATCGATTACTTTAAAATAACAGATCTGCAATATTGCCTCGCTCGGCAGCCACCATTTGCCCTCTATCGTTTCTGGCAAGTCTGGCACATTCTGTTTCAAGGTCATGTTCAAAGAAGTATACCGTGTTTTCTTCATCCATTTCTGCGTATAATTTTTCTTTTTCCTTCATTACAACTAAGGGTTCTATATCATAACCCATAGTATAATGAACAGGAATATGTGCTGATGAAGGAACCAAATCGGCACAATAAATGACCGTTTTTCCATTGTAGGAAATTTCAGGGGTAATCATGCCCATGGTATGCCCATTGACACTTCGAATTTTAAAATTTGGAGTTAAATAATCCCCATGCTGAACAAAATTCAACACCTTGCAGTCCTGTAATGGTAGAAAATTTTCAGGTAAAAAGGACGCTTTTTCTCTTGCATTGGGATTACATGCATGATTCCATTGTGTTTCTGTAACATGGTATGTTGCACGGGGAAAAGTAGGAATTAACGTCCCATCCACCATTTTCGTGACAGCGCCACCCACATGATCAAAATGAAGGTGGGTTAGTAAAACATCGGTTATATCTTCCGGTGAAATTCCAGCGTAGTTTAACGATGAAGCAATTGAATTATTGCTATTTAAATAATAATAACCAAAGAATTTTTCACTTTGCTTATTCCCAATTCCTGTATCAATCAGTATTTTTCTATCACCATCTTCCACCAATAGGCAACGCATGGCCCAGTTACAAAGGTTCTTATCATCAGCCGGACAAAGGGTGTTCCAGATAACTTTAGGAATAACACCAAACATGGCGCCTCCATCCAGCTTGAAATTTCCGGTATGAATAACGTGCAGCTTCATGGCCTAAAAATCTCCATATACATCTGTCAATGCCTCGTAACCTGTTTCGGTAATCAATACCGTATGCTCATACTGTGCGCTGAGTTTTCCATCAATCGTGCGTGCGGTCCAACCATCTTTTCTGTCAACCTTGCAGCGGGCCTTTCCTGCATTGATCATGGGTTCTATGGTGAAAATCATACCCGGTTTCAACAGCGGCCCTGTGTTTTGTTCTGCAATATGCGAAACCTCAGGATCTTCATGAAATTTCAAACCTACCCCATGTCCACAAAATTCATAAACCACGGAATAACCATTTTTATGGGCATGTTCTGAAATATGGTATCCAATATTATTGAGGTGATTACCCGGGAAACACTGTTCAAGTCCCTTCCTGAGACATTCCCTGGTAACATCCATCAGTTTTTGAGCATATTCGCTGGTCTCGCCTACCACATACATTTTGCAGGTGTCACCATAAAAGCCATCCAGTATGGTTGTTACATCCACATTCAGAATATCACCCCATTTTAACTCGTAAGTATTGGGAACACCATGACAAACTACATCGTTGGGAGAAACACAGGAGGCGTGTTTGTAACCCTTATAACCTTTGGTTGCAGGAATGGCTCCGTTATCCCTCATGAATTTTTCCGCCAAATCATTCAGGGCCAGGGTCGTAATGCCCGGTTTTACATGCGATTCCAGAAACTTCAGGGTTTCAGCGGCCAGGCGGCTACTTCTTCTGATACCTTCAATCTGTTCGGGGGTTTTTATGATGATTCCCACAGTGCAAAATTACGGCGAAAAACACCCTTAGTGCTTAATATTCCATCCAATTACATACAATTAAGATAAAAAACGTAATTTCGCACCCCTAATTTTCTAGCAACTCAATATGAATACTTCAATATTGTATCTGATTCCTGCCCTGGGTGTGGTAGGACTGATTGTCATGGCGGTAAAAAGCGCCTGGGTATCCAAGCAGGATGCCGGAGATGAAAAAATGCAGAACCTGGCCGGAAAAATTGCCCGTGGTGCCATGGCTTTTTTGCGTGCAGAATGGAAAGTTCTTAGCTATTTCGCAATTATCGCTGCAGCCCTGCTGGCCTACAGCGGAACCATTAAAGAAGTAAACGGTATTAAAATTCACTCACACTGGATTATTGCCATTGCGTTTCTTATTGGTGCATTCCTTTCTGCCCTGGCCGGATATTTCGGTATGAACATCGCTACCAAAGCCAATGTAAGAACAACACAAGCTGCAAAAACCAGTCTTTCCAAAGCATTGAATGTATCATTCAGCGGTGGTACCGTTATGGGGCTGGGTGTAGCCGGTTTGGCAGTGCTAGGCCTGGGCGGATTGTTTATCGTACTTTACAATATGTTTTATGCCGGCAGCGGTGAAGCCATCACCGGTGATAAAATGAAAACTGTTATTGAGGTTCTGACCGGATTTTCTTTGGGAGCTGAGTCTATCGCGTTGTTTGCGCGAGTAGGCGGTGGTATTTACACCAAAGCTGCCGATGTTGGAGCTGACCTTGTAGGAAAAGTTGAAGCCGGAATCCCTGAGGATGACCCCAGAAACCCTGCTACCATTGCAGATAACGTGGGCGACAACGTAGGTGATGTAGCCGGTATGGGTGCCGACTTATTTGGAAGCTATGTGGCTACCATTCTCGCAACCATGGTGCTGGGACAAGAAATTAGTGTTACCGATAATTACGGTGGACTTTCCCCTATCCTGCTTCCCATGGTCATTGCCGGTATGGGGCTGATTTTCTCTATTATCGGAACCTTTTTTGTCCGTATTAAGGATGACAATGGCAATGTTCAGAATGCACTCAACCTGGGTAACTGGTCGTCTATAATACTGACTGCCTTTGCCTCTTATTTTGCCGTAACCATGATTTTGCCAACCAATTTGGAATTAAGAGGCGTGCCCTTCACATCCTTGGATGTATTCTATGCCATTTTGACCGGTTTGGTTGTGGGTGCAATCATGAGCTGGATAACAGAATATTACACTGCCATGGGTAAAAAGCCCGTTCTTTCTATTGTTCAAAAATCAGGAACGGGCCATGCCACCAACATTATTGGCGGATTGTCCGTTGGAATGGAATCAACGGTTATTCCCATCATCACCTTGGCTGCCGGAATATTTCTTTCTTACAATTTTGCAGGCCTTTATGGTGTTGCCATTGCGGCCGCCGGTATGATGGCTACCACAGCCATGCAGCTTGCCATTGATGCGTTTGGACCCATTGCTGACAACGCAGGTGGCATCGCCGAAATGAGTGAATTGCCTGAAGAAGTTCGCGGACGGACCGATATTCTGGATGCAGTAGGTAACACCACAGCAGCCACCGGAAAAGGATTTGCCATTGCCTCTGCAGCGCTTACCTCTTTGGCTTTGTTTGCAGCATTTGTAGGTGTTGCAGGTATTGAAGGAATTGACATCTACAAAGCGCCTGTACTGGCAGCGTTGTTTGTAGGCGGAATGATTCCGTTTATCTTCTCTGCCCTGGCCATTTCTGCTGTTGGATCTGCTGCCATGGATATGGTGAAAGAAGTTCGACGCCAGTTCCGTGAAATACCCGGAATTATGGAATACAAAGCTGAGCCCGAATATGAAAAATGTGTGGAAATCAGCACAAAGGCCTCTATTCGCCAAATGATAGCTCCCGGCGCTATCGCTCTTCTCTCCCCTGTAGTTGTAGGATTCCTTTTCGGCCCTGAAGTTTTAGGTGGTCTGCTGGCCGGTATCACAGTAAGTGGTGTGTTAATGGGGATTTTCCAGAACAACGCAGGCGGTGCATGGGATAATGCCAAGAAATCTTTTGAAAAAGGTGTACAGATTGACGGCGAAACTTATTACAAAAAATCTGAGCCCCACAAAGCTTCAGTTACAGGTGATACAGTGGGTGATCCTTTCAAGGATACCAGCGGACCCAGCATGAACATTCTCATCAAACTTACCTCCATTGTTTCCCTGATTATTGCCCCTTATATTTCCGGCGGTAATGGCATCCTGGGCGCAAGCGGTGATAAAAACTGCTGCAAGACCGGCACAGAACAATGCAGCGATCATGGTGCTGCCCAAAAGTGCGATATGAGCCAATGTGCCACCATGACCAAAGAGGCGTGTGCAAAACATTGCGATAGCGTGGGCTGCTCACCCGAAGAGAAAGCCGAGTGCATGAAACTTTATGATAAAGATGGTAAATACATTGGAAAAACATCGGGTGATAAACCCTGTTGCAAGGAAGAAAAAAAATAAATTTCAAAAGGCCGCCCAAAAGGCGGCCTTTTTTGTTAACCATCAATGGCTACTCAGTTTTCATCATGAGCTATAATCCCTCCTTACCCATCATTAAACCCGGTTGGAACGGCAATCCGCTGGACAAAAAAGGTCGTTTCTGTAACCATGAATATCCACACATACCTAAATTTAAGGATGTATGGCGATGGCAAACAGGACCCCGTCCATTCAAAAAGGAAAAGAAAAAGGATATCTGGGTACCTGAAACCATGGCCGACAGTTTGTTTCGACGAAAAAATGATGACTGTATTGTATGGCTGGGGCATGCATGGTTTTTTATACGATTAAACGGCATTACCATGCTGATTGATCCCGTTTTGTTTAGAGCTCGCTTTCTTAGACACAGGGCCAAGCAGCCATATCCTCCCCATGCTTTTGGTGAAATTGATTATATACTGGTATCCCATGACCATAGGGATCATTGTGACGAAAAGTCATTGAAACGCTTGATGCGAATAAACCCCAGGGCTACCCTGATTACGGGGCTGAATATGGGAAATTTATTACGCAAATGGGGCTCTAACCACATCGTTGAAATGGGTTGGTATCAGCAGTTTCATGGATTTGAAAACATTAAAATCACCTACTTACCTACCCGTCACTGGAGTAGGCGAATGCTAAGAGATACAAACAAACGACTCTGGGGTGCATTTGTGATTGAATCGGGCTCACAAACGGTTTATTTTGGGAGTGATAGCGGCTATGGCAGTCATTACGCGGAAATTAAAAACCTGTTCCCAAATCTGGATTATTCCCTGCTGGGTGTTGGAGCATTTCAGCCCGAATGGTTCATGCAGCCGGTACACATGTCTCCGGCAGAAGCCGTTCAGGCATTTCATGACACAGGAGCCAAGCATTTCATCCCTATGCATTATGGAACGCTGGATTTAAGTGACGAACCCGCCGGCTTACCATTGCGACTGCTTGGTGAAATTCAAGATCAGGGAAAAATAAACGGCCGGCTGGTTTTACCTAAAATCGGGGAAACATTGTGGGTTTAAAGGGATAAAATATTCAATAAATCCGGTGGAGGTGTTTTAACTTGCACGTTCTGTAAATATGTGTGCGAAGGAAAAAACAGAAACCCCACTCATGAAGCAATACTTCAGCATCAAGGGTCAGTACCCGGGTGCATTGTTATTGTTTAGGGTAGGTGATTTTTATGAAACTTTTGAAGAAGATGCGCGCACTGCTAGCAAAATACTGGGAATTGTACTAACCAAACGTTCCAATGGTGCGGCTTCTCAAATAGACCTGGCCGGATTTCCACACCATAGTCTGGATGTTTATTTGCCAAAGCTGGTAAGAGCCGGACAACGGGTTGCTGTCTGTGATCAGCTTGAAGACCCAAAACTCACCAAAACCATTGTAAAGCGGGGGGTTACTGAACTGGTTACTCCCGGTGTCAGTTACAATGATAAAGTACTGGAATCTCGTCAAAACAACTATCTGTGCTGTGTGTATTTTCATCAGCACAAAGCAGGTGTGGCTTTTCTGGATATCAGTACAGGAGAATTTATGGCCACAGCAGCCGAGGCCGAGTCGGTCAAACGCTTGATTAATGGATTTAAACCCGCTGAAATTATTGCTTCGAAAAGCCAGCAAAAAGCTGTTATTGAGTTGCTTGGAGACCAGATTTTCAGTCAGTACCTCGAGGACTGGGTGTTTCAGACAGAATATGCTACTGAAAAGCTTTGTCGGCAATTTAAAGCTACTTCCTTAAAAGGTTTCGGCATTGCCGATATGCCCGAATCCATTATTGCAGCCGGTGCATGCCTGCAGTATCTGGATAACACCCACCACACCCAGGTAGGTCACATTAAAGGCATTCATCGCATAGATGACAGCGACCATGTATGGCTGGATGGTTTCACCGTGCGTAATCTTGAACTGCTCTACCCTATTTACCCCGGAGGAACTCCACTCATAGAAATACTCGATCAAACCAAAACCCCGATGGGTAGTCGTTTGCTTCGGAATTGGCTGATACTGCCGTTGAAAAAATCCACAGAAATTGCATTCAGACATCAGGTTGTTGAATTTTTTCATCAGGATCAGACCAAATTGGCATTTTGCAGGGCCATTGCAGAACGAATTGGTGATTTGCAGCGCATCATTGGTAAAGTTGCCCTAAACCGCGTGAATCCAAGGGAGCTGTTGCAATTGGGCAGGAGTTTACAGGCCATTGAAGAACTGACCGGCAACCTAATCGATGCTCAACCTGCGGTAAAAGAGCTAACAGGTTTGCTTCTGGATGCAAGTGCTATTATTCATAAACTCCATAATACGCTGGCTGAAGATGCTCCTGCCCTGCTCAGTAAAGGCGGAACTATTCGATCAGGCATCAATACGGAACTGGATGAACTGCGCAGCATTGCTTTTGGAGGCAAAGATCACCTGCTTGAAATTCAAAAACGTGAAGTAGAAAATACCGGAATCAGCAGTTTGAAAATCGGTTTTAATAATGTTTTTGGCTACTACCTGGAGGTTACCCATGCCCATAAAGACAAGGTTCCAACTGACTGGATTCGCAAACAAACCCTTACCAATGCAGAAAGATACATAACACCGGAACTGAAAAGTTACGAAGAGAAGATTTTAACTGCGGAAGACAAAATTTTAGCACTCGAACAAAGTCTTTGGGACGAGCTTGTTGCCTGGGTTGGTAATCACATATCACTTTTACAACAAAACGCCATTACGGTGGCTAAAATTGATGTTTTAATGGGCTTTGCGCACCTGTCAGCATCCCACAGATATAACAAACCTGAAATTACCGAAGACCGCAACTTACAGCTGTTTGGTTGCCGACATCCTGTGATAGAAAAACAACTTCCTCCGGATGAGAGCTATGTTCCGAACGACATATCGCTAAACACCGATGAACAGAGAATTGTCATACTCACCGGCCCGAACATGAGCGGTAAAAGTGCCATATTGCGGCAAACAGCGCTCGCCGTCATTCTGGCCCAGATTGGCTGCTTTGTCCCATGTGAGCGAGCCATTATTGGTGTAATTGATCGTATTTATACCCGTGTAGGAGCCAGCGACAATATCAGTCTGGGAGAATCCACATTCATGGTAGAGATGCTGGAAACAGCCAGTATTTTGAATAACATTAGCGATCGTAGCCTGATTTTGCTGGATGAAATCGGGCGTGGAACCAGTACCTACGACGGTGTGAGTCTTGCTTGGAGCATTGCAGAATATTTGCAGAGCCACCCTTCCCGACCCAAGACCCTTTTTGCCACCCACTACCATGAACTGAATGAGCTGGAAAGTAAAATGGACGGAGTGAAAAATTATCATATTGCCATTAAGGAACAAGGTAACCGCATTGTATTTCTGCGCAAACTAAAGCCCGGCGGCAGTGAACACAGTTTTGGAATACACGTAGCGCAAATGGCAGGAATACCCAACAAAGTTTTGCTTAGGGCAGGTGAAATTCTAAACCGATTGGAAACAGACCGCTCTGCCATAAGTGGAAGAAACACCATGAAAAACAATGCCGCTGTTCCCGTATACCAGCTCAATATGTTTCAGGCCGAAGACCCAAAGCTGAAAGAATTGCAGGAAATTTTGAAGAAGATTGATGTGAACGCCATATCGCCCATTGATGCGTTGCTGAAATTGCAGGAACTGAAAAACAAACTGGCTTAGAAAGTATAACTGCAACCCAATGCAGGCAACAATGGTAACTGATTAACCCTGACATTGTTAACCCGGTCAAAATAGAAGATATTGTCGCGATTGTACACATTGGTTACACTCAGAACCATTTGAAACTGCCTATTATCGGCCAACTTCCATGTTCGCTTGGCAGAAAAATCCAGTCTGTGATAATAAGGGAGCCGACCTGCGTTGATACCGGCATACAATATCCCAAGATCTCCATTGCCTGATGTGTAATCCGTGCTTATCCCCTGTCCGAAATTGAATTTCTCGTAATAGCCCTGAGTTTGGGTAAACGGAAAACCTGAACCAAAATTCCATCGTAAGCTTACTTCTGTTGATTTGGCCTTACCTGGAAGCGTGTAATTCAGCAAAATATTCGCATTGTGCCTTCTGTCAAAAATAGGTTGATAGGTAATGACACCATCAAATCGATTGACGTATGTCAGGCTGTAAACCGCCCACACATACCAGCGTTTATCTTCATATTTAAACGTAGCATCTGCGCCGTAAGCATCCCCGGTTTCTATAATGAAGTCTTGCCGCAGGCGTGCCGGTTTGTTCTGATTAAACAAATCATCATTAAAAAGTTTATCGCGATTGATGTTGGTAATCTGATCGAATCGTTTATAAAATGCTTCGGTATTAACACTGATGCGTTTTGTGATTTGATATTCCATGCCGGCTACTGCGTGACGGGCTTTTTGCAGTCGGTCTGCCACCTGCTTTCCATTGAAGGTTGACGGCAAATTTTCGGGGCCGCTCAGAAAACCATAGAATAGATTTACGACATCCCTGTCACTGATTGCCGATAATAAATTCTGACTGTATTTTCCTACTGCCGCTTTCACAGACAACCATGGAAATGGACTGTATTTTGCCTGAATACGGGGCTCAAGACTGCCATTACCCAAAGATGCATAATGCTGCCAACGGATGCCTGTTTCAGTGATGAATTTCTTACGTATATACTTATAGTTGGCAAAAGTATTAATCTCAGCTGTAGATTCCTTCTGCTGAATCAGGCGGCTGTTGCTGTTATATAGCACAAAATCCGTCTGAAAACTATTCATTTCCAGCCCCCATTTGAATTGATCTTTTTTGAAATTATAGGAAAAATTCATTCCTATATTAAATCCGCCTATCCCGCTTTTTCTGGGCAATCCATCATTTTCTATCTGGTTGATTGTATAATTACTGTAAAGGAAGTACCCGTCCAGTCGGGTTTTAGACTGATCGGGAACTACAAGGTATTTACCCCCAAAGCCACTTGAAACCCAATTATACCGGGTGGTATTGGGAAAATCCACCCTGTCACTAAATCGAAAACCATACAGATTGGCGTAGCCACCCCCTGCCCCGTTCAGACTGAATTTTCCAAATAAATCTCCAAAATTGTAAGGCAGCTTGTCCGGGTTGGCATAGTTATAAAAAATTCTGGACGATTGTTTTAAAAAGGAATTGCGGTAAGACAGCACAAAAGAACTATTGCTATTACCACGGCTAAATTTTTTAATCGGTCCTTCCAACAATAATTTACCGGTGAATGTGGTAAGGCCCGCTTTTGCACTCAATTTTTTCTTGTTACCGTCTCTGGTTCTCACATCCACCACTGCACTGATTCTTCCACCGTATTGCGCACCAAAACCGGCAGTATGTACATCGGCACTTTTAATTAAATCGGTTTCAAAAACGGAAAATAAACCAATGGAGTGAAAGGGATTGTATACGGTCATTCCATCCAGCATCACTTTATTCATAATGGGTGAGCCCCCGCGTATGTACAATTGTCCTCCCTGATCGCCTGTAAACACCACGCCCGGCATGATTTGCAGATACTGAATAATATCCGCCTCGGCGCCTACTGTCGGTATCTTGTATATTTGCTTTGCTTCAATGGGGGTTCCCGTTATACCCGCATCTCTCTTTCTGGCTACAGAAATCCTTACTTCTTCCATGCTGTTGGATTTAATTAAGTAATGATCTGCCTTGGTATTAGAAGCGTTGTACAGGGTAACTTCAGCGGTGATTGTATCATATCCGGCTGCCCAGATCCAAAGTCGTTGTTTTCCGACCGGCAATTTTGTGAGGGAATAGAAACCATCTGCGTCGGTAAGTACGATACGTCCGTCAAGGCCCAGCCTAATAATGGCATTGGCTATTCTGTCACCGGATTCGGCATTGTAAACAAAACCTTTTAAGTCACCGGTTTGCGCACCTAAACTAATGGCAGAGACCAAACCAACACAAAAACAAAATAAAACCCTCATCCGATACTGCGAAAATACGGAATTTGATTGGCATCATTTAACTTTGCAACGGCATGATTTACCGTTTTAAGGTTTGGTTTGAAGATCTGGAGGACGTTGTCAGGTGGATTGACATAAAACCATCACACTCATTCCTGGATTTTCATAACATTATTCAGGAATCCATCGGCTTTGATAAAAAAGAGCCCACATCATTCTACATCAGCGATGACAAATGGCGTAAACTTTTTGAAATATGCCTGGATGATATGGGAATGAACGATACTGAAAACCCTGAACCCAAGTCCCTAATGAAGGACGCCAGACTGCGGGATTATATCAATGACCCACATCAGCGTTTTATCTATATCACTGATTTTCTTGCCATGTGGACCCTGAATTGTGAGTTGCAAATGATAGCAGACGATGCTCCTAAGAAAGAATATCCGTTGGTATTCCGCAGCGAGGGCAAGTCTCCCCGTCAGCGGGAAGACAGCAGATTTAAGATGCTGGATGACAATGAATTTGACGCCCTGGCAGCAAAAATCTTAGCAGCAAAAACAGGGAAAAACATCATGGAAGGTGCAGAAGAAGAATTACTGGATGAAGAGGACGAGGAGGATGATGACGATTTGGGATTGAATGAATATGGAGATAGCCCGGATGATGAATTTGGAATGGATGGTTTCTCTGAAGTAAGCGACCAATAATATCGGAATAATCCGATGAAGCCAAGAATTATAGCTTTAGCGGGCCCAACAGCTTCAGGAAAAACTGACCTAGCCATTGATTTGGCCAAAAGTCTAAGTACCGAAATTATTAGTTTTGACAGCAGGCAGTTTTATCAGGAATTGGATATTGGGGTTGCCCGCCCTACCCCTGCTCAACTAGACCTTGCCACCCACCATTTTATTGCCTGTAAAAGCATTCACACGCCTTATTCTGCGGCCTCATTTGCAATTGATGCCCGCAAAAAAATTACGGATATTTTACAAAACAAGGAATTTGTCATTCTTTGTGGTGGCACAGGATTATACCTAAAAGCCATATTGGAAGGACTCAGTCAATTACCGGAAATAACCACAGATGTTAGAGAAGATGTAGAAACCATCTGGAAAATGGAAGGTTTGGAAGGTTTGCACCGAATAATCAAACAATTAGATCCAGATGCTTTTTTACAGCTGGAAATCCGGAATCCCGCCCGAATGAAAAGGGCTGCTGAATTGCTGTTGTTAACGCAAAATCAATCACTAAAAGAAATTTACAGCCATAGACCGGACCCCATTCCCTTTGACTGGAAAATTTATCATTTAAACCCTGACCGTACTGTTTTATATAGCCGGATTGATCAACGTACTGATGCTATGATTACTCATGGTCTGATTGATGAAGTTTCGCAGCTTTTACCCATAAGTGATTTACCGTTGTTAAAAACGGTAGGGTACACAGAACTATTTGATTATTTGAAAGGAAATATCACACTGAATGATGCCGTTGCTTTAATTAAGCAGCATACCCGAAACTACGCAAAAAGACAGGTTACCTGGTTTAAAAACAAGTCGCAAGCTACAACATTAGATCCGCAAAATGCGGCAGATTTCATCCTAAAAGACCTCTCTGATCAGAGATCTGAATATTGATATATAGGATCCACAGGGCTTCCGGGTTCAATGGTGCAAACTGTTTTTATCAAACCATCGTTTAATCCATAAACCCAGCCATGAATCATGGGTTTTTGATGGTATTTCCATGCACGCTGTACGATACTGGTTTTCACCAGATTTTGTACCTGTTCGTTCACATTGAGTTCAACCAGTCTTTCCAGTCGCTTGTCTTCAGTGTCCAGACTGAGTATTTCCTCTCTGTGCAATCGATACACATCCTTGATATTCCTAAGCCATTTATTTAAAACACCCATGCTGTGGTGGCTTAAAGCGGCTCTAACTCCGCCGCAACCATAGTGACCGCATACAATGATGTGCTTAACCTTGAGTTCTTCTACCGCATATTGCAATACACTCAGCAAGTTTAAATCGGTGTGAACTACCATATTGGCAATATTTCTGTGAACAAAAAGCTCACCGGGTTCTGCGCCCACAACCTCATTGGCCGGAACACGGCTATCCGAGCATCCAATCCAAAGGTAGTCCGGTTGCTGATCTTTAGCCATAGACGAAAAGTAGGTTTCATCCAGCGAACTTTTTTCCTGGGCCCAGGCCTTGTTTCCAAGAAGAAGCTTAATATATTCTTGCATGATCGTTTTTAAATAAAATTAGTTTTTGCTGACTGTTCTGAAAGCGATGTTCAATGGTGATACTATCATTACCTTTTGATTCACAAAATTCTATAATAGATTCTCTGATGTCTACATCCAGGAAGTTACACCGTGTGTAATCAAATACAATGCTCGTATCAGTTGTATTTACCTTTTCAAGCTGCTCTTTAATGATGGATTTATTTAAAAAAGTAACATCACTTACAAATCTCACGAGGTGATGCTTATCCATACTTACAGCAATGATGTGTTTTCTATAATTTGACTTAAAAATAAATATGATGCTTACGAGTAAACCGAATGAGACGCCAATAAGTAAATCTGAAAAAAGTATGGCTACTACAGTTACAAGAAACGGAAGAAAATTATTAATGCCTTTCTGACGTTGCTCCATAAAAATACCGGGTTTGGCCAGCTTGTATCCAACATAGATTAAAATGGCTGCCAGTGAAGCCAATGGTATTTTTGACAATAATCCGGGGAACAGCCAAACAGACAAGGCCAGTAAAATTCCATGAAAAACCGCACTCCATTTAGATTTGCCTCCTGCGTTAATATTGGCACTGCTACGAACAATCACGGCAGTAACTGGCAATCCACCCAGAATACCTGATGCCATATTTCCTACACCCTGAGCTACAAGCTCTTTGTTCGTAGGGGTTATATGATAGTTGGGATCTAACTTATCAGTGGCCTCTATACTTAACAATGTTTCAATACTGGCAATAATGGCTATACTAAAACCCAGCATCCATACTTTGGGATTAAAAAATGCATCCAACGCCGGAAGCTGCCAGTCGGAAATTACCACATTTAAATCCGGTATACTCACCAACTGATCTTTACCCAGTTGCCAGGCGGGTAAATATTGAATCGCCAGTATATTTACGACGCCGCCTAAAGCAACCACCACCAGTGGTGCCGGAAGCCATTTTGCATTGATTTTCAGTTTATTTAGAAATGGCTCCCAAACAAACTGTAATACCAGCCCGATTGCACCTAAAATAACAGCCAGTGGGGTGAAATTTTTCAATGAAGAAACAATCTCAGTAAATGTATTCTCTCCATCTTTTTGAAAAAATGACTCATCTCCCTCAAAATCTGCATCATACCCCACTAGGTGAGGAATCTGTTTAAATATAAGCAGCAACCCAATGGCAACCAACAAACCCTTAATAACTGCATTCGGAATAAAATGCCCCACTACTCCGGCTTTTAACAATCCCAAAATCAGCTGTAAGAAACCGGCTATGATAACTGACACCAGGAATGCATCAAACGAACCAATTTCAGTAATACCTGCTGCCACGGTGGCTATTAAACCTGCTGCAGGGCCTGAAACGCTAAGGTTTGAACCACTTAAATACCCAACAACCACTCCCCCGATTATACCGGCAATTATTCCGGATATTACAGGAGCACCAGAACCGAGTGCAATGCCCATGCACAAAGGCAAAGCCACAAGAAAGACTACAACTGAAGCAGGAATATCTGATTTGAGTATTTGGTTATTCATAGGTTTTCTTTCTCAATAAAAAACGGGCTTTTGGCCCGTTTTTTATTAATATTTCATCATGTTTATTAACGGCTTGATCTGGGTGTTGGTGGCAAAACCGGAATAGGCGCAGGTTTGGGCGCTGCCGGCCTTGATCCGCCAAATTTAAATTCCATCCTGTTTTTATCTTCAGATTTGCAGGCAGCATCTACAACAATTCGATCCCTGGTTATTCCAAACTGACTTACGAGCGCCTGGATGATACTTTCTGTCCTGCAAGATCCTATTACATCTCCTTTTTTGCCTGCATAAAGTTTCTCTTTTTCGCCCACAGAACCGCAAATAACGAGCTTCTTATCCGGACACTGTTTCATTTTGTCTGCAATCATCATCATCACCACCTGAAACTCTGGTCTTATCTGACACTTGTTAGTTTCGAAGAACAATGACGGGAAAGTCATATCATCGCAGTTGCAACAATTATTAACGATGCTCCGACCTCTTGCATCCACCATGGCACCTATTGGGCTATTGGGTTCAAGATCACGATAATTGGGAATATTATCACCGTCTGAATCAATCATTCTGCCCTCAGCATCCACTTCAACTCCTTTTTCAGAAAATGGTTCCTTATCCTTGTAATCTGCAACACCATCTCCATCAGAATCTATCGCAGTTCCATTACCATAAACATTTACGCCGGGCTCAGTGCTGTCATCCACATCAAAAAAATCACTTACCCCATCACCGTCAGTATCCGTATACAATGTATCAACCCTGCGATCAATGCGATTTACCTTTTCGTAAATACTCTCAATTGGGCTTAGCCAATCGTAATGCTGATTGCTCTTGCTGCCAAACTTCCATGCGGCATAGACGGTCATGGTACTGTATTGATCGAACCAGCGGTTTTGCCAGATGGCAGTATTGTATAAATCGATGTCGTCTGTGCGCAGATAGGTCTGACGATAATCAAGGCCTATATCGAAGTTCTTACCCAAATTGTGTTTAATACCAAATCCAAAGGGAACGTTCCAATGTCTTCCTTCCCAGCGGTCCTCAACGTCTTTTCCTACATTCGGGTTAGGAGTGCCTTGACCGAAATAATGATTTAAGTAATAATCACCGCCTATGTACAATCTTTGGTCATTGAATTTGGCCACTGATCTGTAAGAACCCCATCCACCGCCGATAAACAGGTTAAACTGGGTCTTGCGCAAGGGGCGGAGAAAACTGATATTTCCGAGGGTGAAAACCATCTGGATATTGTAATCCTGGAAATTGCTCCTGAAGCGAAAATAGTCTTTGTATAAAGTTGGAAACTGAAAATCTCTTGCACCTCTAAGCACACCCACATTGTATTCGGCACGCAAGCCAAAGGTCTGTGAGATGCTGTATTTGGCAAATGCCTTTGCATGCCAACCCGGCTGCACCTTATCTGCATCTCCGAAGAATTGGGTAGAACCACCGCCCAAACCTAATGACCACTGTTTGGCTCTGCGATCAACAAAATAGGATGTCACAGAATACTGCCCTGAATCTTTTTTCCGCTCAGCTTTTCCGGCGGGCCATTTCTCCATAGCCGCTTCATGATAGTTAGCACCTGGCTTCTGTTTGAAATAGGGCTGGCCTGATGCACATGCCACCGCCCCAATTACCAGAACTGCAGAAATGGTCTTTTTATAATTATTTAACATCCGTTACTATACTTAACGTTGCGAAAATAATAGACAACTATCAATTTATCAATAAAAAACGTATGATTTTAGGCATACCTGCACAAATCGGCCTAAAAACTAGACATAGATGCTACCGAAAATGTGATGATTATTGTGATTTTCCAGCAATATATCGATGGGGTTGATTTTATACTTCAATAAAAATTCAACCCAGGAAATCGTTCTTTCCTGAGGTGATTTTTTATTAAAATGGGTCTGTGATAATTTATTTAGCTTGTTAAAAACAGGTTCAAATGCGGGCTGAGTTTTTACATCCTTTAACACAAATTTATGGGCTTTTTGAAGTTCATCTAACCATTGATGATATTTGTCTCGAAGTTCTTTGATGTTTTTATATTTAACCGAAAAAAACATTTGTAATATTTTTTCAGTCTGATTTTTTAACAATACAATTTCTTCTGAAATTTGATTATCTCCTAATATCTTTTTTTCCAGTATTTGAGCCACTTCTTCATATCCCTCCCAGAGGGTTGACTCTTCCAGGGAATTTGATGTTAAGAAGTCCTGTACACGGCCTTCCAGTGCAAGGTAAGAATCCCTAAGCAATAAAACGGGTGCGGCTATTTTTTCCTCTTCAAATAGCCCGTACAACTGATGCCAGTAGTGCAATTCAGCGGGCCCGCAAACATAGGCCACATTGGGCAAAATCAACTGTTGATAGACAGGTCTAAGCAGGGCATTCGGACTTATATTTTCAGGTGACTTATTAATGATTTCCTGTATTTCATGTTCAGAAACGTGCCCGAAAACCGGACTGAATTCAAACCCTCCGTCTACCTTGTCAATCCTGAGTCTTTTCCCATCAATTATGGAGAAGAAATGGGTTCTCCTGGGATTTACCTGATGACCAAATCCCAAATGTTTTAATCTTGATACTGAATCCTGCAGCACATTATAAACGCTGTCTGTCAGGATATCTTTCATTGCCAGATTGCGAATGGCAGGTTTAAATTTAATCGTGTTTGCATCGATGATTACCAGTCCATGATGCCCGAATAACTCATTGAGAATAAAACGTGTAGCATCAGCCAGAATGCTAAATCGGGTATAGGCCTTTTTAAAAAGTAACAATACATCCATAACGTCCGGTGGCAGATTTTCTTTTTCTGCCATTTCCAGCCATTCATCGGATAACGTTTCCAGTCCATCGGTCGGTAAATTACCAGCCACACCGCCCTGAGCTGTTTGCCAGATATGCTTTTTACCAAAAACCGTTACTTCATTTATTTCTGCGATATCATGATCTTCGGTTGCCATCCAGAAAACGGGGATGTATTTATTTTCCGGATATAATTCTTCTAATCGCCTTGCCTGTCTTATAACAGAGGTAATCTTATAAATGAAAAACAATGGGCCCAAAAAAATATGAATTTGCTGGCCTGTAGTAACGGTGTACGTATTCGATTGCCTGAGTTTTTCTATGGATGTTTTAACTGCAGATGATGTCTCAATCCCTTTGTATTGACTTAGTAAAGTATCAGCAAGCAGATTTCTTGCATCGGTATCAAAATGAATGTAACGGTCCTGAACTTTAGGAATATCCTGAAGGGTAAGCGGATAAAGATCCCTGAGACGTTCATCGTTCTTCAGCCAGGCATCCGTAATTTTGTTGTAGTAACCTTCAGGCGTTTTGTTATGGCAGATTACCTTCATGAGGCAACAATTTCGCCTTGGAGGTCGTAGGCGCCATACCCTGTGATTTTCACATTGGCAAAATCTCCCATTCTCACGTAATTGTTTTGTGCCGGAACCCAAACTTCATTATCGACTTCGGGAGAATCTGATTCGGTCCTGCCAACAAAATGTTCGCCTTCCAGCCGATCAAACAGCACTTTACATACCTGACCCATTTTGCTGGCATTTTTCGCTTCACTGATTGCCATTTGAATTTCCATGACTGAGGCAGCCCTTTGCTCCTTCACTTCTGCCGAAATTTCATCGGGCAAAGTATAGGCATGGGTATTTTCTTCATGGGAATAAGTGAATACACCCAGCCGGTCAAATTGCTGCTCCTGTACAAAATCACATAACGCTTCAAATTCAGCTTCGGTTTCACCCGGATGGCCTAGTAAAAGGGTTGTTCTAAGGGCTATACCCGGTATATCGCTGCGCAAACGCCCCAATAATTCCTCGGTACGTTTGCGGGTAATACCCCTTCTCATTATTTTAAGCATATTGTCTGTAGCATGCTGAACAGGAATATCCAGGTATTTACAGATGTTAGGCCGTTCTGCCATGACAGGTATCACATCCATGGGAAACTGCGACGGAAATGCATAGTGCAATCGAATCCATTCCAATCCTTCAATATCGCTTACATGTT
>Ga0315899_10001081_pt1 | contig 31598 bp, 26 predicted proteins | sample LakEriMetagenome_2_FD_203518 | JGI IMG/M metagenome (GOLD analysis project Ga0315899, IMG submission 203518) | Freshwater fungal communities from buoy surface, Lake Erie, Ohio, United States - Buoy 4 MA112 | ecosystem: Environmental > Aquatic > Freshwater > Lake | place: USA: Lake Erie, Ohio...
ATGCGAGACGGAGGGATCGATTCAGAAGTGAAAAGTCCAGCTTTCTCCGAAGACCGGATTTTTTCGACGATTCGGTCGATAGCTTGGTTGGAAACGTTGGCTAAGTAAGCTTCTTCCCAGCTTTCTTTGATCCGAGCAAAGGCCAGCTGCATGCTGCTCACGTGCGGGATGACTTCAAAGAGATCTTTGCCGAGTCGTTCGCAGAGAAATCGTGCCGTGCCGTAAAAAAGGGGATCGCCGCTGGCGAGCAAGACGGCGTTTTCCGGAGCGGTCTCCAAGGCGCATGCAAGTCGATCTAGGTCGGGGCCGATGGTGACTTTCGTTCCTTTGTACTCAGGGAAACGATCCAACAAGGTCGCGTTCCCAAGCAACATCGGGGACGAGAGAATCGCATCGAGTGCTTGCTGAGTCAATCCGGGGCGACCGTCGTCGCCAACTCCGACGATGCGAATGCGTGGGGTGGACATCGCCTTGGCCTTTCGTGATTTAGCCGTTAGGTGGTTTAGCCGTTGTTGGCATGGGGTTGCATATTCATCATCCGGTAGCGAAGGAAGGCATCTAGGAAGCCTTGAAGATCACCACCGAGGACGGTATGAAAGTTCCCCATCTGAAATCCAGTTCGAGCATCTTTCACGCGTTGATCGGGATGCAAGAAGTAGTTTCGAATTTGCGAACCGAATCCAGTCATCGCTTTGCTTTGGTATTTCGCAAGCTGTTCCGCTTCACGCTTCTCTTCCTCGATACGAGCAAGGCGAGAGCGAAGCATCTTCCAAGCGGCAGCACGGTTCTTGTGCTGGCTCCGTTCGTTCTGGCATTGGACAGCGATGCCGGTGGGGATGTGTGTCAACCGGATCGCCGAGCTGGTTTTATTGACGTGCTGACCACCAGCTCCCGAAGCGCGAAACACGTCTTCTCGAACGTCCTTATCCGCGATTTCTATATCGACGGAGTCGTCGATTTCAGGGGATACGTCGACGGCTGCAAAGCTCGTTTGCCGTTTTCCTTCTGCGTTATAAGGGCTGATCCGCACCAGTCTGTGGATCCCTTCTTCGCCTTTGAGATATCCATACGCGGATTCGCCACGAACGGCAATCGTCGCTTGGGTAATCCCAGCCGTTTCGTCATCGGATCGATCGAGCAGTTCAACACTGTAGCCATTATGCTGAGCCCAAGCGGTGTACATCCCCAGGAGCATCTCCGCCCAGTCGTTCGCATCGAGACCACCTTCGCGAGCATGAACCGAGAGGATCGCTCCGCAGTCGTCATTCGCACCATTGAGAAGAGATCGAATCTCTAATTGCTCGATGCGTGGCTCGAGTTCGGCAAGCTCTAATTGGACTTCTGGAAGAATCGACGGGTCTTCCTCTGCCATCGCAAGCAGCTCACCGAGGTCTTCGCAACGCCCTAACACATCGCGAAGTGGCTCGACGACTTTGCGTAGGTTCTTCAGGTCTTGAACAACCCCTTGCGCGCGCTCTTGCGAGTCCCAAAAAGTAGGAGAAGCCATTTCGGCTTCAAGGGTTACGATGCGTGCGGACTTTCCTTCGTAGTCAAAGCCCCCCTCGCAACGGTACCAACCGCTCGCGGAGTTGATCGATTTTCGTTTGCAACACAGATTCGCTCATCGTCCAATTCCTACAGGATCTAATACGCCGTCCAGCAACCCAGTCCAGCAACCCAGTCCAGACACCGAAAACCTTGAGCCTCAAGCATTTGCAAGGCTCATCAGCAAGCCGGTTGTTGCGGGTTCTCAGTATTGCGGGTTTTCTGGGATTTCTGTCGCCAATAATCTAACTTGCAAACCATTTTCGGCTATGGGTCGCCCGTTAACTCCAAGCGGTTTCTATCGTGATTGACACAGATACCCCATTTTTGCTAATTAACCAAGCCTGTACAAGCACCGGTATTGGTTCCTTGAGATTGGTCCCTTGAGTCGAAGGCAAACACGATGCGTTTGAGCAAGCAGAGTAAGGTTTTAGCGATTGGTTCAATCGGTTTTTTGATTGCGAGTTCGGTTTTCATTGCGGATCGAGCTTTTGGGCAAAGCCCTTCGCAAGCCGTGGCTGAACAATCGGGAGCCGATTTGGAGTTGCGCAAAGTCGATTCGAAAGGGTTCAAAGAGACACAAGGTCCCGAGACGCAGGAAAAGTTCTTGCTTCGGTACAAGTTCGAGCCTGGTACGGTGCTACGAAGTGAAGTGTTGCACTTATCAAAAAACGGAACACGGATTAATTCAGTCTTGCAGGAGGCTTCAAGCCGCACGCTGACCGAGAAGTCATGGCATGTTGTGAAGACCGATCAAGAAGCGACGACCTTCGAATACCGTGTCGATGAGATCGAGTTAGCGCAGCAATTCGGCCAAAGTGAAGAAATACGCTATAGCACGAAAGAGGCCGGTAAGAACGCTCAAAAGGGTGACGGCAAAGAGCCGGCAGAAAAGCCACCCGTTCAGTTTGCCAGCGCAGTGGAAACAGCAGGCAAAACCATTTCGACCATTCAAATCGATCACCGAGGAATGGTAGTTGCAAGAAGTGATTCAAAGGACCCGCCTCACATGGGGATGGGGGATATCACGATGCCATTGCCGGCAGAACCTGTGGGGGTCGGAGCAACTTGGGAAGTCCCTCGGGAGATGAGGATCGATCGCAAAGACGGATCGTCTCGATTGATCAAGTTTCGCGAATTATTTAAACTTGAGAAAGTCAGTGCGGGAGTTGCCACGGTAGATGTTCGTTCCGAACCACTCTCGGCAATCGCCGATCCTGCCGAAGAGGCTCAAGTCATGCAGCAGCTGAGCAACGGCACGATCCAATTCGATATCGATGCAGGCCGGATGATTTCAAAAGAACTTGCTTGGGATCACCAAGTTGTGGCGTTCTCTGGCCCGGGAAGTGTCTTGGAGTACTCAGCACGTTTGGAAGACCATGTCGTATCTGCGAAGGTTGAACCGAGAACTGCTGCCAATAACCGAACGAATACCAGTGCTGCCCAGTCCAGTGCTGTAAAGCCCAATCCTGCAAAACCTAATCCAGTAAAATCCACTCCAGCAAAGGGTAATACAGCAAAGGTCCCTTCTTCGAACACAAAGTCGACAAAACGCTAAGCCGTCAAAAGTCGATCCGGTCTACCCAAAACGGGTCTCATCCAAGCCCAAAAGAGGGGGTTGGCTGGTTCCTATACTACTAGGTTAGCGTTTCGAATTCGCACGACGGAAGTTCGTCAACGAGCGCAATTCATCGAACCGAGCAGTTTGTTAATGCGTCGACCTGAGAATCAAACTTCTCAGGCTGCCAAAAACTCGGCGACGGGTGGGTTGTGCAGATCGTCAGTTTGTGAAGCAGAACGCTGGGGAATTCCTGTGTTTTGAAGCAGTTGAGCGATCGGAGATCGGTGATGGCTATGTCTTTTCAAGTGGTGCGAAGCGTTCTGTGTGGGTTGGTCGCAAGCGTCGGCTCTCTGAGTGTTGGTGGGCTTTGTGAGTTTGTGCAGGCCGAAGAAAACCAGCAGTGGCTCTCGTGGCGTGGTCCAAATCGAGATAGCAAGATTGAAGGGCAAGCTTGGCCATCGACGCTGACCGAAGCGAACTTCAAGAAGGTTTGGTCGGTACCTTTTGGGGATAGTTACTCAGGGCCGATTGTGACTTCGGATTCAGTCTTCACGACGGAAACCATTGAAGGGAAAGAGCGGGTCACTTGTGTCGATCGCAAAACCGGCGAGACACGTTGGAGCAAGGATTGGGAAGGGGCGATGAAGGTGCCGTTCTTTGCAGCGAGGAATGGTAGTTGGATTCGCGCTACGCCCGTTTGCGACGGTCAGACGTTGTATGTTGGCGGGATTCGGGATGTGCTAGTCGCTTTGGATTGTAAAACGGGTGACGAGAAGTGGCGGTTGGACTTCGCCGAGCAGTTCGGCAAAGTGCCCGACTTTGGAATGGTTTGTTCTCCGCTGATTGATGGGGATGACTTGTACATTCAAGCGGGGAAGGGGTTCCACAAGCTGAACAAGGCTGATGGCAAGATTATTTGGTCTTCGTTGGGTGACAATGGAGACATGATGAGCAGCGGGGCGTTTTCCTCCCCGGTGATTGCGACGATCGGAGACAAACGTCAGTTGGTGGTTCAAACCCGATCCTATTTGGCGGGTGTGGATATGACCAGCGGATCGAAGTTGTGGAGCAAGTCAATCGAATCGTTTCGCGGAATGAACATTCTAACTCCGACGATTTGGAACCAAGGGATCTTCACCAGCAGTTATGGCGGACGCTCTCTGTTCCTAAACGTGGCAGGTGATACAGCCAACGCGCAATGGGAGAACAAACTCGAAGGTTACATGTCGTCCCCGGTCGTAATCGATCATTACTTGTACATGCACCTTAGAAACAAGCGGTTCGCTTGCATCGATCTCAATGAAGGCAAAGAGGCTTGGATCACCCGTCCGTACGGAGAGTACTGGAGCATGGTAAGCAACGGGGAAAAGATTCTTGCGTTGGACCAAGCTGGTAAATTGCGATTGATCGCCCACAATCCTGCGGAGTATCAAATGCTCGGCGAGCTGAAAATCACGGAAGAGGAAGCTTGGGCACACATCGCTGTAGCTGGCTCCGAGGTCGTCATTCGGACTCAGAAGTCATTGCAGCTTTACCGCTGGCAGGATTAACCAGCAAGCAGGCCTTTACCTACGGGTTAGATTTGCAGGGCTTTACCTGCGGCGTAGAGATCTGCAGGGCTTCGCCTGTGGGCGACTGTTTGTGTGGGCATGCCGGATCTTGTAGACTGACGGGATGAGTTGTTTGGATTCCTCTCCCGTTATGTGTGCGAACCGATCATGATGCTACGCTCATTTGTTCTTCTACAGTCTGCATTTTTTCGGCAGACTGTCTTCCATTTACAAGCTCTGGTTCTTGTCGCTCTCTGTGGCTTGCTGACTTGCGATGAATCGATCAACGCGATCGTTGGATCTGCCTACGCAGCCGAAGAGCCGGGATGCTTAGTGGGCTTTGGCAAGTCTGAGATTACGCCGTTGGTGCCGACGCCGATGGCCGGTTATTACGGCATTCGCTATTCCACTGCAACGCATGATCCGCTTTGGGCGAAAGCGACTGTGTTCGATGATGGGAAGACCAAGGTGGCGTTGGTGGTGGTTGATTTGATCGCTACGACTCCTTGGATGGTCAGCGAAACACGGCGCATCGTTGAAGAGAAACTTGGGATACCAGGTTCGCATGTGATGATTAGCGCCACGCATTCGCATACCGGACCGATGCTCTATGAGCCCGAAGAGCGAGTCGTTGGGCGATTTGGCAATCAGACGCAGGAAGCAAAGGACTTCATGCTCAAGCTTCCGGATGCCATTGCAAAGAGTGTTCAACAAGCGGTTGAGAATCTGCGTATTCGGAGCATTAGCTTTGGTACGGGGGAAGAAACACGCTTAGCGTTCAATCGCCGATTTTTTATGAAGGACGGAACGGTTGGATGGAATCCAGGCAAGTTGAATCCGGGTATTGTTCGGGAGGCTGGGCCGACGGACGATCAGTTACCATTTATTGCCATCCATGAAGAGCAAGGTGCCGTTTCGGGGGTGTTGAGTAGCTTTGCGATTCATTTGGACACGGTGGGGGGAACGCAGTGGAGCGCGGATATGCCTTACACACTCCAGGAATCTCTTCGAGGTGTATTTGGGCCGGATGGACACCTTCAGTACGCAACCGGGGCTTGTGGTGATGTCAACCATATCAATGTCAGGACGGCGGAGCGGCAGGGTGGGCATCAAGAAGCGGCGCGGATTGGAACTCGATTGTCCGGCGCTTTGCTCAGAGCCTGGGATTCACGCCGGGGGGTAAGCGATTGTCGTCTCGCCGCCGAGCATCGCATTATTCGACTTCCAGTACAACCGCATGCACCGGAGCGATCCGAGTGGGCCAAGAAGACGCTTCAAAAGATGAGCGAACCGAATCTTCCACCCTTCATGGAGATGGTAGAAGCTTACCGGATTGCGGATGTTGAATCCCGATCTGATGGATTTATCGAAGCGGAAGTGCAGGTGATCAGTCTTGGTCGCGATATCGCTTGGGTCGCACTGCCTGGTGAGATATTTGTACAGTTGGGAATCGCCATCAAGGACGCTTCCCCTTTTCAGCAGACTTCGATTCACGAACTGGCTAACGGATCGATCGGATATGTTCCGACTCGCCAAGCGTATAGCCAAGGGAATTACGAAGTGATCTCGGCACGCTGTGCGGAAGGGAGTGGCGAGATGCTTGTTGATGCTGCTGTATCTATGTTGAGAAAGCAGTTCAATGATAAGCCGCAGGCTTCGGAAAAAGGGAAGCAGGAGTGAGACTTGTGAAGAACCGACAGATTACGATCGCCGACAGCCGACTCAGTAGCAGTCTTAGTAGCAGTCTTAGTAGCCGCCTGAATCACCTTATAAATTACTGCCCTAATTACCATGTGTTGGGTGTGGTTTCCCGATATGCGATATGCATGGTCGCGCTGGCGATGAGTTGGGCAGTTGGATTGGAAATGGATTCGTATGCTCAAGAGCAACGGAGCACGCAGCAACAGCAAGGCACCCAAGAACCACCTGCGTCAGTCGCAAGCGTGATACCGAACGAAGGGCACGCGAGACTTGATTGGATCGAAGCTGGGGACTCGGGCTCGGGTCGCATCGATACGGTGGAGGATTGGCAGAAGCGTCGTGCGTCGATTCGCCGAAACTTGGAGAAGGTCATGGGGCAGCTACCCTCGCGTGAATCGTTACCTCCACTGCGTGTCAGTGTGCTTGAGCAAGTCGAGTTGGAGGATGGTTTAGTGCGACAGCACATCGAGATCGACGTATCGACAGTCGGGGTGCAGGGAGAGTTGGCATCGGAGTGGATCCGAGCTTACTTGTTTTTGCCCAAGGAGTCGCGCAAGGAGCCCCAGCCGGCGATGCTTTGTTTGCATCAAACAGTAACGATTGGCAAGCAGGAGCCTGCGGGGCTTGGCGGAAGTGAGAACCTCCACTATGCCTTAGAGTTGGCCAAGCGCGGTTATGTCGCTATTGCTCCGGATTATCCTTCGTTCGGTGAGTATGCATTTGATTTCGGGAGTCAGCCGCAGTGGGCAAGTGGAAGCATGAAGGCGATTTGGAACAACATGCGTTGCGTGGACTTATTGCAGCAATTGCCACAGGTTAATGGGCAGCGGATCGGTTGCATCGGGCATTCTTTGGGTGGTCACAATACGATCTTCACCAGCTTCTTCGACGAGCGGATCTCCGTAGCCGTATCCAGCTGTGGATTCACAAGGTTTCACAAGTATTATCGAGGAAATCTCAGGGGATGGACAAGTGATCGCTACATGCCCCGAATTGCACGAGACTACCAAAATGATCCAGACCGCGTACCCTTCGACTTTCCCGAGTTAATCGCCGGGATTGCGCCAAGAGCGTTCTTCACCAGCTCCCCCATTCGGGACGATAACTTTGATGTCGAGGGGGTTCGAGAGACGATCGGCGAATCGAAGCGAATCTACCGCATGGTAGGAGCCGAAGATCGACTGCGCGCAATGTATCCCGACAGCGCGCATGACTTCCCGATTTCTGCGAGGCAGGAAGCTTATGCTTTTATCGATTCGATTTTGCGGCCAGCAACTTTGTCGACAGCAAATCCACAGCGTTGAGCAACGACTTTAAAAGCAGCGTCACGCAACGGCGTTAAGCAACAGGGGTAAACAGCAGGGGCAAACAACTGAGTTAGTACAGTGCGTTTGACAAGAGCGATTATCATCGCGAGCGTTATTCGTTGATTTCGCTTTGCTGCGGGTCGAAATCAACTGTCAAGGTGGCTTGGCTACTCTCCGAGTCGCCGGCATCTTCGCGTACCCCGCGGCGACGACGTCTCGGTTTTGCATTCGCCCATTCTTTGGTCATGATTTCAAAGACGTCGTGAGATTCGTACCGAGCGATGTTCTTACCTTCGGGGATCGGGCCGATGAGGCCTCGGAAAATGGGCATCCCTCGAAGATCTAGATCGGTGCTGCTGTCCTCAATGCCGACTTGAGAATGCGTTCGGAAGATCATCTCCGCAGAATGGAAGTCGCGTATTTTTAGCGACCCATCGGTAGCTCGAGTTACCACGCGAAATACATCTTTCTTGGCCATAAAAGCCCATCCAGTCTGCGAAGTGATGATCCGATTCGAACGGCCGAGAATCTGCCGTTCACGTTGGTTATCGGACCGGCGTTAGAGATGCTTGCATTTTCCTCGGACTCAGTGTTTGATTGGTTCGATCGATACAACCGGCAAGTATTTAAGATCCGTTCGAGCGAGGGATGTTACGCAGTGCATTGTCGGTAAGCTTCGAACAATCCGATCCCAACGGAGACCGAGAGGTTCAAGCTGCGGACAGGTCCGGTCATCGGTAGTCGCACACAGTGCGAGGGCCAATTGGTGCGAACGGAGGGAGGCAAGCCGTTTGATTCGCTACCGAAGACTAGCCAATCGGCGGGCTGATAGGTGGCATCGGTATGCAGCGAAGCGGCGAACTTGGTGAAAAACCAGGCTCTTTCCAGATCGATGCGTTTGAGCATTTCATCCCAGGAGTCGACCAATTCGAGGTCAAGATGTTGCCAATAGTCCAGCCCAGCGCGTTGAACCAACCGTTCGTCGAGACGAAAGCCCATGGGGCGAACGATCCAGAGTTTTGCTCCGAGGGCGACGCATGAGCGGCCAATATTCCCAGTGTTTTGCGGGATTTCAGGTTGGAACAAGACCACGTTGAAGCTTGGGCGAGGAAGTTCGATTTCTGGCATAACTCGGGTGCATGAACTTTCTTCGAATCGGTTATAATTCGGGCTCGTTTGAAGTTTCCTTTTCTAAGCCTACGACGACTTTATGCCAATCCCCGTTACCTGCCCAGGATGCCTTGCCCGTTTCACTGTCAGCGACAAGTACGCTGGCAAGCAAGGACCTTGCCCGAAGTGTAAGAAAACGATTACGGTTCCAGATAAATCGCAGGAAGTGGTCATTCACGCTCCTGATGAAGGTCCAAAGGATTCGACAGGCAAGCCGGTGCTCAAACCTATCAGGAGGGTGGAATTCACCCCTAATGGGTTGCAGATCGGCGTTGCGATCGGTGTGGCTAGTCTAGCGATCATCTCAGCGATTTGGGCGCGTGCAACGGGTTTTGTGCCACCGACTTGGTCGCTAGCCCTGATCGCCACTGCGTTGGCGTATCCGCTGACATCCATCGGGTATACCTTCTTCAAAGATGACGAACTTGGCGGTTATATCGGCAAAGAAAGATTAGTGCGGTTAGGGGTTTGTGCGTTGGTGTTTGTCCTGACTTGGGGTTTGTACTGGTTTTTGTCTTACTACTTCGGCAACTCGGTTCTTGCTCAGACCGATGTGGTGCAAATGTCCATTTTTATCGTATTGATGTTTGCCGCAGGGATCGGAGCTTCGCTCGGAAGCTGTGAGCTCGAAGTGGGGCAATCGTTCTTGCACTATGCGATTTACTTCATCGCGACCTTGTTGCTTGCGATCCTCGCCGGTGTACCCTTAGCATCCCCTTTTTCTGCCAATCCCGACGAACCGATGCTTGGACTGCCTAAGGGTAGTTCCAAGATGATTTTGCCCGGAAGTCCGGGGGGGCCCAATGTCGTTCCCAACGCTCCTGCGGCCCCGCAGTGATCGCTTGTCTCTAGTGATATTTTTTTTCCTTCCTCGAACCCACCCCTACCGGAGTTCATTGATGAAACGATGTTTATCCTTTGCCTTTGCCGTGGCTCTTTTCACAGGTTCTGCACTCCTACCGAGTCTTGCGTATGCTCAAGACAATTCTGACCCTTGGCAAAAGAAAAAGGCTGAGAGTTTCCGCCCGTTGACCGACGCACAAAAGGCCGCGATTGAAACCGCTGTGCCAGCAGAAGCTGTTGCGAAGCCCAAGAAAACCCGCCGTGTTCTGATGTTCTATCGCTGCGAAGGGTTCATTCACTCCTCGATCCCTTACGGAAATTACGCCGTTGAAGCGATGGCCAAGAAAACCAATGCCTTCACCGTCGATTTGGCGGATACGTACGATGTATTCACCCCGGAGAATCTCGCTAAATACGACTTGATTCTGCTCAACAACACGACCCATATGCAGTTCCCTTTGCCTGCCCAGCAGAACGCATTCCTCGATTTCATTATGAATGGCAAAGGATTAGCCGGATTTCATGCCGCCAGCGATAACTTCGGAAGACATCCAGAATGTCGCGCTATCGTTGGTGGTGAGTTTGCCGGACACCCATGGAATGCCGGTGGCACTTGGGCGTTTAAACTTGACGATCCAGAACACGTCTTGAACAAAGCGTTCGATGGCAAGGGATTCTGGCACACCGACGAGATCTATCAATACAATCCCCAAACCTACGAAGGCACCAAGGCCCTCCACGTCCTGGTTAGTTTGGACATGAACCAAAATGAAGTCAGCAAGCTGATCAACGACGGTCCTCGCGAAGTGCCAGTGAGCTGGTTGCGCAAGGCTGGAGAAGGACGCGTGTTCTATACAAACTTCGGTCACCGCGAAGATACGTTCTCCAAGCCTGCGATTCTCAAGCACATGCTTGACGGAATCCAATACGCACTCGGAGATCTTGAAGCCGACGCAACGCCGACGGATCAAGCTGGCGCGAAGAAGGCTGCTTTAGCACCCAACCAAGAGAAGAAGTAGTTCTGAAGCAATTCGGTGACGAGAGCAGTAGTCTTAGAGCTTGAAAACGAAACCAAAAAGAAAGAAGGCAACCTCGAGTGAGGTTGCCTTCTTCTTTTTGGGGATTGATCTGAGATCTGCGTTCCAGCGAAATCTCTACATGACGAGCCGACTTATTACTGGAACGACTTTCCGCAACCGCAGGACTTGACCGCGTTCGGATTGTCGAAGGTGAACCCTTGTCGCTCAAGGCTCGTGTACCAACCTAATGTGGTGCCATCGAGAAGCAATGCGCTCTTCTTGTCGACGACCACGTTAACGCCGTTTTGTTCAAACTTCGTGTCCTTGGTGTCGTCGAATTTATCATCGAAGTTCAGGGAGTATTCAAAACCGCTGCATCCACCTGCGACGACTCCAACACGCACAAAGGTGTCATCCCCTAGTTGGGCGTCGTTGTGAGCTCGAATCAGCTGCGCGGCAGCTTCGGGTGTTACCAAAATCGCCATATGTAACCTCTGTCCTTAAATTCCCAAAGAAAACTGGCCATAAAATCCGAACGAAGAGGAGATTTGAGAAGCCCAAAACTCCTTCTGTTCCCCAACCTTGTCTTATATTACGCCATTGAACCTCGAACTGACAAGTCAAAAATCACTTCCCAGAATCCCTTTCGCTTGCTATCCTTATCGACCCGCCGTAATTGTAAGGCTCGAATCGAAGCAAAACGCTGGGATTTGAGAAGTTCCGGTTCGGAGCAGGGACGGAGTCCGCCCGTTGGGGTGGTCAGTTGGAATTAGAAAAGCAAATACTTAGGAGCGTGTTGAATTATGGTCAAGCCACACCGCAAGTTGAAGAAAGCGAATCACGGTCAGCGTGCTGCGAACAGTAAGGCTCGCAAGGCGAAGCGTCGGAAGGTTCGTACCTAGTTTGCGAGAATTTTCGTGCCTGCCAAGAACTTCATCGTTGACTTGAAAACGATCGATTTCGATCGTGTCGTAGCGGACATCGAAGAGATTCGTAAGTACAATCCGCAGCGCTTCGAAATGGAGCAGCTTTCGGCGATTGTCTACGAAGATCCCGTAAACATCGCTTGCGTCGGCTACAAAGACGTCGGCCACGATGAATTTTGGGTGCGCGGGCACATGCCCGGGATGCCTTTAATGCCCGGCGTTGTCATGCTTGAAGCGGTAGCTCAAGCGTGCTGTTACTGTGCGCACAAATTCAAGCTTCTCGGAGATGCGACGGTTGGCTTCGGCGGACTGGAAGAAGTCCGATTTCGAGAGCCAGTGTTGCCAGGCGATCGCTTGGTTGTGATGTGCCGACTGTTGAAATTGCGTAAGCCGCATTTGTTGGTTTGCGAGTTTCAAGGTGTAGTCGGTCAGCGGATTGTGGTCGAAGGTCAACTCAAGGGGATACCAATTCCGGTCGATGCCTTGAAGCAAGGCCTGTTGCGGTAATTTCGTCATTCTCTCTCTCGACGACGCAACATTTTCTGTTCGACAAAAATTCAAATTGTAAGCCTTGGCGTTGCGTAAAACCCACGCACCAGGGTTTGGTTACTGCGTCCCAAGCGTTAGGCGAAGACTATCTTCTTGATATTGATGATGAAGGACATTGGATGATGCGTACTCGAAACGCAAACACTTTCGCTAACTGTTCGCTTTGGTCGAGCACTGCTTCGTCCTTAGGATGCACACGACTCATATCGCGTTCGATCATTGCGGTGGTTGCGTGGTTCGCTAGTTCACTCGGCAATTGTTCTCCGAGTTCCAACGCGGAAGACGCACCCAAGAGTCAATTGGTTGTCCCAGGGCATACGGCTTACGTTCTTCCGGATCCTTGGGGATTGCGGGTGCGCGAGAATCAGGGGGTGAGTTGGACGTCGGCCTCCCAGAGCATTCAATGGACGGGATTGTTTCGGCAGGCTGGAATCTTGAAGATTCAGGTAGTAGCGGAATGCACCAAGGAGCAAGCTGCTAGCCTCGAGTTGGTCATGCTTGGAAAAGCTCTTCAACTCGTCTCGGAGCAGGTACTAAACACATCCGGTACATCGAGCGCAGCGAGCAAGAGGCTGCTCGATTTTGGTCAAGTGGAATTGGAGAATGCTTCCCCGAGTTACGTTTCACTGCAGCTCAAGCTGCGTGACTCCGAGGGGCAAGATGCTGGCTTGGTATCGAAGTCCCAGTCGATTCAAGTTCTTGAGCTAAGACTCGATGGTCCGGGGAGTAGAGAAGCGCATTTCAATCTCAAGGAGCGACGCAACGCTGCGTCGGTGCATTTAAATTATGTCACCGAGCAGGGTGCCAAAGTCGATGCGTTTTACACCGAAGTCCAAGCGATCGAAGAGCCGACGGGGACGTTCTACATGGCATGTGGTTGGCATCGTGGGTATTTTGGGATGCAAGTGAATTCGAAGACTGAGCGGAGAATAATCTTCAGCGTATGGGATAGTGGAAACGAAGCGACGAATCGCGATAAAGTTGCCGACGAGAATCGCGTCCGCCTCGTGGATAAAGGGGAAGGAGTTTTCTCGGGGGATTTTGGCAACGAAGGGACCGGCGGCCACAGTCATTTAAAGTACATGTGGAAAACCGGATCGGTACAACGTTTTCTAGTCACCTCAGAGTCGACGGATGATACGCATACAACGTTTTCTGGATATTGGTTTCATCCGGAGAAGAACAGTTGGATGTTGATCTCCGCTTGGAATGCCCCTAAAGAGGGTAAGACCATGCGTGGGCTTCATAGTTTCAGCGAGAACTTTTTGGGAGAGAACGGTCACATGCCACGCAAAGCCCTCTTCGGCAATTCATGGTATCGGACGCTGGATGGAGCATGGCGTGAGATTACGACAGCCAAGTTCAGCCATGACGAGACTGGCAAGGCGGATCGGCTAGACCGCACCATGGGTATTGAAAACAATTCCTTTTTCTTGCGGCATGGTGGGTTTCTTGATGGATTCACCAAATACGGCGAACCCTTCACGCGCGATGCGGGACCGGGTCGCCCGACTGATTTCGATGCGCTGTTGCCAAAGGTCCGTTAAGCTCGTGAGCGCGGGGCCCCCCTATCGTGGAGTGGGTCCCCTTATCGTGGAGTGGGCCTCCTATCGTGGAGTGGGTCCACTATCGTGGTGCGGTCCTCCTGGGCCGCAGTCCGCGCAATCGTGGTGCGGGTCTCCTGGCCCGCTGTCCGCGCAAGTTTCCAAGCACGCTTCTAATATAGCAAGACGCCTCGCTGCGCTCGTGAGCGCGGCCCAGGAGGACCGCCCTATCGCTCTGGCCCGCTGACCTCGCAAGTTTCCAATCGCGCTTCAAATGTAGCAAGACGCCTCGCTGCGCTCGTGAGCGCGGCCCAGGAGGCCCCCCACGCACAACACCACCCCACAATAAATCCCGGAGAACCTTAGCTACAGGCCGTTCGGTTGCCATGCTTATACGATTTCATTGACTCTATTCATCATGTCATGTAGACTTTTTTGGCTGTCTTGTTTAGGAAAACAGACGTATGCCAACTCGGATAGCAAATAACTCCTACAACGGTCATCGGTTCGTCTCGTGCGTGGTTGGAATTGCATCAAGCAACGGATTCTTCGACCGTTTACGATAAATCTCCCAAGTGTTTCTAGGTCTGTAACGGCAATCAGCCCCCCTGACTTTATCTGCGTTGGAGCGCAGAAAGCAGGCACAACGACCCTCGATCAACATCTTCGATGCCACTCCCAAATCTATTTGCCGAGTATCAAAGAGGTTCAATACTTCTCGAACAAGTATTCCAAAGGCATCAGGTGGTATCATCACCATTTCGTGGACGCGACTGAGTCCCAGAGAATCGGAGAGCTTACTCCGTATTATCTCTTCCATCCTTTCTGCGCCGAGAGAATCTCGACGAATCTTCCCCACGCAAAAATCATCGTGTTGCTTCGCGATCCGGTCGCTCGTGCAGTGTCGGGATACTTCCATGCCCGCCGACTCGGTTATGAGCCACTCGAACTTGAAGCCGCTTTGCTTGCGGAACCAAAACGCTTGCGCGGAGCCGAGAAGCAGTTATCAAAGCTCGGAGGAAGGCACTATTCCCATCAGCATCATAGTTATGTCAGCCGTAGCCGATATGAAATACAGTTAAAACGATACTTCGATTACTTCCCTGAATCACAGATTCTTGTCTTGCAAAGCGAAGCTTTTTTTAGAAGTCCTAGCGAGGTCCTAAACAAGATCTTTCGCTTTCTTGACTTAGCCCCAGCGATCAATATCGATAGCGACTTGAAATGCAATTCTGACTCAATGGATCGACTACTCACTCTTCCGCAGAATCTTGTCGACCGACTCGCTGATCAATTAAGCGAAACCTATCGCATTATGGATGAGCAATATGCTTTGCGATGGGATCGCACCACAACAGGAACGCAATCGTGAATAGTCAAGATCCTTTGCATTCCACTGCACGCCCCGTCATCCTTGTTGGAATGCACCGGTCTGGCACATCCCTTACCGCCAATCTCTTAAATCAGATGGGCATCTCGATGGGATCGACGTTCTTTCCGAAAGATTTCGCGAATCCCAGAGGCTACTACGAAGACGTGGAATTCCTGCATTTCCACCAAACAGCATTCAATACCGTTCTCAGAAGCTACGCTCACGGGCATCCTGACTGGGGGTGGACACCAAATAGGCAGATTGCATCGAATGATTTGAGGAACTGGACAGAGAAGGCCAAGTCGCTAATTGCCAGACGGGGCGAAAGGTTCATTCACTGGGGATTCAAAGATCCTCGCTCCGCCCCCGTCTTGGACTTTTGGCATCCATTACTCGATAACCCTATCTATGTTGTAGTTTACCGAGATCCCGTTAGGGTTGCAGATTCGATCCAGCGACTCAAGGCCCCCGTATTCCTAAATCATCCTCAGTACGCGTGGGCAATATGGGAGTTCTACAACCGCCGAATCTTCGATTTTGTCGTTCGCCATCGCGAACAATGCATCGTCATGAATATCGATGCACTCACAAAATCGGTTGACTTCTTGCCAAATACGCTTCAACAACGCTTTCAATTCGAAAGCAATGCAGAAGACTTGACGGCACAAATTGCTGCGGAACAACTGCAACAGCAAAGCGTATCCGAACAACGAGATCGGTTGTCACGCCACGTATGGAATACATGCGAGAGTCTCTACGGGCAGTTAGAAGAAATCGCGGACCTTCCAAGCAGTCACCGAACCGACCCCATCGAAAAACAGGCACCCTTCTGGTCCTGGGAATCGCGGAAGTCTGAAGACACTCTATCCGTCATCATCCCAACGCACAATGATGCAGCTTGGTTGGTCGAAGCGATCTCAAGTGTCGAACAGCATTATCCAGGACGATTCGAAGTCCTTGTTGTAGACGATGGAACAACCGATCAAGGTAGCTTAGATATCTTAAATCGTATTCGGGATACAGGACTAGCTATTCCTCGTATCCCGGCATCGGGTCTCTCTGCTGCACGAAACCATCTCATCGCCAAAGCAAAAGGACGATACATCATTCCACTCGATTCAGACAATCGAATACTGCCTGACTTTCTCGATCGAGCGATCGCGGAATTGGACTGCGACCCACAAACCTCCGTAGTATACGGTGACCGCCAATTTTTTGGCCTACGCAACGATGTCGATCAAGTACCCCGCGTATCCGCAAATGAGATGATCGACCAGAACCAACTAGACGCTTGCGCTCTCTTTCGAAAATCGATGTGGGAATCCCTCGGCGGATACGACACCAACGTAAAATGTTTGGAGGATTGGGAGTTCTGGCTTCATGCCATTAGACAAGGGTTTCACTTCAAACGTCTTCCGATCCTCTCCATTGAATACCGCGTGCGAGAAGGATCGCTATCCCGAAGTGGTAGCCTTAGGAAACACGTCAGGCAGATTCGCAAAGTCGTATGGAGCAAACACCCAGAACTGCTCGTCCAACTCGCTCCCCCTTGGATTCGCGCAACCTTGTTTGGGACGAGCCAAGACTCAATGGCGGTCTCAGCCGACGCAATTCGAAATAGCTGGTTCTTGAAGTCCTATTGGAATGCAAGATGGATAGGAGTTACGTTGCGACGAATCCACACAAAACTCCTCGGCGAGTTTCGGCGATTTACCAAGCGAAAATCACGTTGAGCGAGCCATCGGAATCCGGAAAGGCCATCCTCTAACGACTCCATCGAATACTCAGTAATCGAGGGCAAATCACAATCGGAATTGATCTATGCCGACCAACATCCAACTCCAAATAACTCTTTCGCGGGCGGCAACGGGATGCTCGGACGTGACGGTTTGATTCTATCTTCTATAGAGCCACCGTATGATGCTGCGTCGCACGCTTCGCCCTGCACTTTGTGATACTTGATTCCATGAGGGCATTTGATGGCGCAAACGATGTATCATTTCCCCGATTTGCCTAGCTGCATCTTCTCCACGATAAGTCTTGGGTGTCGATGATTTGGTACGATGTGCTAGCCAGTCTACACTGGCTTCATCGAAACGCAGAAAGTCGTCGGGTGTACGAATGCATGGTTCGTTATCGTATGCGGCAAAGTCTTCTCGAAAAGAAGCGTTGAGCCGATTCTCGATCCAAGCCGTTTGCGAGGTGTAATCCTTCAGAATCGGATTCGCAGATTCCGAATGGAATCGGAATGCAGTGTCCGGCATTTCCCGAATCGCAAGAGTCATCAGGAAATGCTGCCAAACCGCAAGCGGCTTCAACAGATACTCCCGTTGGCGAAATCTTTTATAACAGTACAGCATCTTTACTGCGTTTAATCCAATAGATTCGTTGTCTCTGCGAATAGCCTCAGGCTGCAGGTCGATACCGACTCGCTGAAAAAAGTCTTGAACGACGCAACCATTTGGAAACTGATTCGGAGAGAAAGCGCAAATCTGCACATGTTCCCTACCGAACGCACTGTCGAGTGCCTCTATCTGAGATCGGTAGTCTAAGCCGTTCAAGTTCTCCAACGACATCGCAGGTGTCTTTGAAGGCCCCGTCTGAGTAGCGATCTTGATCTGCTGCTGATAGGCGCTTTCCATCCAACTCTTCCATGGCCGCAAATAGAGGATCACTCGCACCGCATATCCATAGTCATTGATCAACTGTCGAAGCTTCGTCAGGTCCGCTGAAGGCATGCCTGAGCAACTCTCCCCGGAGAGAATCAAGTGCTTTCCTCTCAATCGAGATTTCACAATGAATCGATGGAAGTTACTTCGGTACTTCTGATGCATGTGGGAGGCATACGCGCTATCTCCACCGCGACCATTCCAAAACCATGGCTTCGCCAACGATGCTCGGACCAGTACGGGAAGGAGGTTAGCTCCAGAGACCTCGCCCGAACTGAAGTACTCAAAACGAGGATCGCTCAATCCAAAAAAGAGAGTTTGTTGTATCGAGGATGTCCCTGTCTTTGGCATCCCTACATGTAACGTACAATCAAGCATACTGTCATCCATTTAGCCTCTGAAGGTGTGCGGGGTATGGCGAAAAACAAAACCCAACCCAAGCACCTTGGTTTTGCACGGGCTGAATCTGGAGTTTTGATTTGATTGAGTTATTCTACAAGCCCAAAAGGGGACTTTCAAAATTTCTTAATCCGGCCTGGCTTCTTTGGCATGAGACCTTTGGTTCGAAAGTCAGTCACGATTCAAATGCGATAAAACGACTCGCTACCTTCACTGCGGACGGACTTGAAAAAACATTTCATGGATCGCTTCCCCAATGTCATTAAGCTTGCACTGGAAATGATCGATGAATTCATGCAACCCTTCCTCCATGACTTCGTCGATATCCAAGAACTCGAATTCGGCTCGCATCCGTCCGAGTAGTTGTTCCGGTCGGTTGTGAAAGTTGCCTTGATTCCCACCGGTGATTTGCAAGAGTGATCGCTCAGCCAAGGAAATGCAAAAGCGAACGGCACGCGGAAAGTCGCGGTCAAGCAACAGAAAGGCAGCGACCAAACGCGGCGATAGAACGCCGAATCGCCGACGATACATCTCCAAGGCGCTGGCGCTTTTCAAAAGCATCCCCCACTGGCTAATGTCCAAAGACGTTCCTACGTCATGTGCACTCGGAAGAAGCAGAAAGTACTTCACATCGAGAATTCGAGACGTTTTATCGGCCCTTTCCAGCATCGCGCCAAGGCGACCGAAGTTCCAGGCTTCGCCGTGAGACATCGTTCCCGATACAACCCCCTCGATCAAATAACCGAACTGTCTCACTCGCGTAAAAAAATCGAATGGGGAATCGATAGCTCGTGAATCGTTGCGACTATCCCGCACGAAGAGATAGAACTTGTTGAGTTCCTCCCACATCTGCGAACTGAGCATTTCTCGGCTCTGACGTGCATTCTCGCGAGCATATTGCAAGCAAGAAAGGATCGAGTTCGGATTCGCCTCGTCAAAAGTCAAGAAACGAATTACGTTCTCCTGAGTTACACAGGGGTAGAGTTCCTCGAAAGCGGATTGATCACCCGTGGTATAGATAAGAGCTTCCCATTGATGCTCTAAGTGATCGCCGAGCCCTAGGGTCAGGTTCAGAGTCACGTCGATAAACCGGGCGACATTCTCAGCCCTTTCGGTGTATCGCCGCATCCAAAAAATTGAGTCTGCTACTCGCGATAACATGCCTTGCCCTACTCGCTTCTATTTCAGTGGCTTCAACAGGTTTAAGTTACTAATTCAGCGGTCGGTTACTCAACGATTCAGCTCGTCTCGCAAAACCCAAGTGTCTTTGCTGCCGCCCCCTTGGGAGGAGTTAACAACTAAAGAACCTTTGACCAAAGCGACACGCGTAAGTCCACCGGGAACAATATAAATATCCTCCCCGTAAAGGATGTAAGGACGAAGGTCAACGTGCCGGCCTTCCAATGCGTCTCCGCAAAGGGTTGGGACGGTGGATAGCGCAAGCATCGGTTGCGCTACGTAGTTTCTGGGGTTTGACTGTACCAATTCTCGATAGGTCGCAAGCTGCTCCTTGGTCGCCCGAGGGCCGAGCAAAATTCCATAACCTCCCGATTCATTCGCGGGCTTGATCACCAATTGATCCATGTGGTCCAGCACATACTGCCGCTCCTGCGGATCGGCACACATGTAGGTGGGTACATTTGGCAAAATCATCTCTTCGCTTAAATAGTACCGGATCATCTTCGGTACATAAGCGTAAACGGCTTTGTCATCCGCTACCCCAGTCCCCGGTGCATTGACCAACGCCACCTTGCCATTGCGATAGACATCCATCAATCCTCGAACTCCCAAAGCCGAGTCGGGACGCAACACAGCAGGGTCTAAAAAGTCGTCATCGATGCGCCGATAGATAACATCGACTCGCTTAAGCCCACGAGTGGTTCGCATGCACACATATCCGTCGTGCACGACCAAGTCCGGGCCTTGAACCAATTCAACACCCATCTGCTGGGCCAAAAAACAATGTTCGAAGTACGCTGAGTTGTAAATGCCCGGCGTAAGGACCACTACCGTCGGGTCTCTAACCGTCGTCGGAGCGACATACTGCAACATTTTGAGCAACTGCTCTGGATATGATTCCACGGGCAAGATACTCCGCCCCTCAAAAAGCTGCGGAAAAGTCCGCTTCATCACCTCGCGATTCTCAATCACGTACGATACCCCTGATGGGCATCGCAAGTTGTCTTCGAGAACGTATATCTGTCCATCCCCTCCGCGAACCAAATCGGTACCAGTAATATGGCACCAGATCCCACGCGATGGATTCATCCCCTGCAACTGCTTTAAATAGCCTTTACTCGAGGAGATCATGTACTCAGGTAGAACGCCGTCACGTATGATTTTTTGGTCGTGATACATGTCGTCGATAAACATGTTCAACGCTCGTATCCGCTGCTTGAGCCCCGATTCGACCATCCGCCATTCGCTCTCTTGGATCACTCGGGGTATCAAGTCAAATGGCCATACCTTCTCGGTTCCTGAGGCATGTCCGTACACATTAAAGGTGATTCCCATGTTGAGCAATTCATGGTCAGCCGCCCTCTGACGCTTCTGTAGCTCACCCAACGGTAAACCACGCAATCGATCAGCAAGGAACTCCAAGCCAAGCCGCGGAACTCCGTCGGCGTGGAACATCTCGTCGAAAAATCCATTGCAATCGTAATTGCTGATCAAATCGCTCCCCCGCAATGCGGCGGACTCGACTCCCTGCGATTGTTGCATTCGCCCTTGATCTGACTCTTGGCTCATCGCTTTGACTTTCTCTAGCTCTCGGGACTCATTCGCGATCTTTTTGTCGTTTATCGAAAGATGTAACCCAACCGCATACTACTAAAGGTGCTCAAAAAACAAGCTTGTTGCTTTGCGCATGCCTTTACTATTGGCACGCAGCCCCCAGGGAATCGACGGGTATTCTAAGTCCGCTTCCAAAATTGCTACGGCGACCGGTTGTATCTGACGACTGGCATCCATCAGTAGCAAATAACGAGCCATCAAGCTAGGGCGGAGTGTCGCACACGATATGCCGACAATGCAATCAACTCCAGAAAGCCCGCTGGGCCCTATACACCTTGGTGAACTACCATGGGGAGAACTACCATGGCGTGAAATACAATCGGGGAACTACAATCGGGGAACTACTACCTTGGGAAGAGAACCTACCCTAAGAACCTACCCTAAGCGTACCCGCACGCTCTGGCGGTGGGCTGTTAGCCCTTCACGATCGGCTAATTCGCTCACGTGTGGTTCGATGCGTTGCATGGCGTCCAAGTCGAACTGCACTTCGCTGTAGGATCGGAGAAAGTGATTTGCTGATAGTCCGCACGCCCATCTGGCCGTACCGCCAGTGGGGAGCACGTGAGACGGCCCAGCTGCGTAGTCACCCAAAGCGACAGGGGTGTAATGACCCTTGAAAATCGCCCCCGCATTGCGAATCTTCTCGGAAAACCGATCGGGCGATTCGACTGAAATCTGAAGGTGTTCCGGTGCAAGTTGATTCGTTAAATGAATTAACTCGCTCTCGTCTTTGCAACAAATACTCGCGCCGTAATCTTGAAGGGAACGACGCGCTAAATCTGCTCGCTCTAATCCAGCAAGTTGATTCTCGATCTGGATGTCGATCGCATCGAGCACCTTCGATTCGGTCGAAAGGACAATACTAGAACCGGGTGAATGCTCGGCTTGAGCGATTAGATCGGAAGCTGCGAAGGCTGGATGGGTGGTATGGTCGGCAATGACGACGACTTCGCTTGGACCAGCGATCGAATCAATGGCTACGGTTCCAAAAACGTGTCGCTTGGCCAACGCGACGAACATATTTCCGGGACCGACGATCATGTCAACCGCCGGAATCTCCTTGATACCATACGCGAGACTTGCGATTCCTTGCGCTCCTCCTACTGCATAGACTTCGGAAACACCGAGTTCATAACAAGCTGCCAAGAGTTCATCGTTGTAGGCACCAAATCGCGTTGGTGGTGCCATGACCACGATTTGCTCTACCCCTGCAACCATGGCTGGAATCGCTGTCATCAACAACGTCGAGGGGTAAGCCGCAGCACCTCCAGGAACACAGATTCCTATACGCCTTAGCGGAGTGTAACGCTGCCTGAGAATCTCTCCATGTTCCCCTTTGCACTCGACGTCGCGATGCAAGATCGCTCTTTGAAACCGCTCGATGTTGGATCGGATCGCTCGGATGGCTTGAAGATAATTCTCAGAGACGTTCCTATGGGCGTTCGATATTTTCTCGTCGGGAACCCGAAGAGTCTCCGCCGTGATATCCGGAGCATCGAGTCGTCTTGCGTATGCCAAAACAGCTTCGGTACCTTTGGCTCGAACTTCGTTGCAAATCCGTTCGACAACTTGTTGAGGACTCAGCGGCTCGCCAAATAACTCGACGGTTAATTCCTCGGATCGCTTGGAAACGACTGAGCCCTCTGGGCTCAATCGACGACGCAATGATTCGATTCGCTGCGTGAAATCCGACGCCGACGTATTGAGTCTCTCTAACATCGCTCCGACTTTCGATGATCCGAGTCAAAGATCCGGACTGATTCAAACTAGCCTTGATAAGCTTGCAACTGCTCTGGCGTAAAGTTCACGTTGGTGGCAACCGATTGCACATCATCGTGATCCTCGAGCTTCTCGAGAAGCTTCATCACCGAAACTGCGGTCTGTGCGTCCACGTCGACGGTCATGTTCGGGACGCGTGAGACTTGCTTGGACTCCAACGCGATTTGCGCCCCTTCGAGCGCTTCTACCAACGCGGTATACACATCGGTTGGGCAAGAGAGTTCAAAGTACTCATCGGTTTCGGTGACATCTTCGGCACCGTTTTCAAGAGCCAGTTCCATCAGCTTCTCAAGGTCCACTGCTGACTTGCCAATCGAAATCAGCCCTTTGCGCTCGAACAAGTACGCGACGCAGTTGGTGGATCCAAGATTTCCACCGTGATTTTCGAATAGCTTCCGGACTTCCGGTGCCGTTCTGTTGCGATTGTCTGTCATGATGTCGCAAAGAATGGCTACTCCACCTGGTCCATAGCCTTCGTAGAGAATTTCTTCGACGTCTCCTCCGTCGATCTCCCCGGTACCCTTCTTGATGGCTCTGTCGATGTTGTCTTTGGGCAATGAAACAGCCTTGGCATCCAAAATCGCCGTTCGCAACCGAACGTTGCTCGATGGATCGCCCCCTCCAAGCTTCGCTGCAACAATGATTGCCTTTGATAGCTTGCTCCAAAGCTTGCTCCGCTTGCTATCGACCGCCGCTTTGCGGTGTTTGATGTTGGCCCACTGTGAGTGCCCTGCCATGGGTTACCTCCCGAATGCTACTGAAGCTATAAGTGAATTGGCTGTTGAACGGTAATGGTTCGCTTTATGCGAACTGATTATTTGGGTTTCTTTTTCGTCAAACTCGAGCCGAGCGACTCGGATGACTTCCCATTGGATTTCTTTGGGTCGGCAGGCTTTTTGGCGTCCGATTTACCACCAGCGGCGGGTTTCTTCGCTGTATCCTTAGGACTATCCTTGCCGCTCTTCGACGTCGACTTGTCGGGCTTGGCTTTGGATTTGCCCTCACCCTTCGATTCTGATTTTCCTGAAGCTGGTTTTCCGGATCCACCTGCGGAGCCTTTTGAGCCCGATGAGGCTTTGATGGCCCCCTTCGATAAAGGGCCTTTCCCAAGTGCTTGGACTTTGGGTTTGGGCCGACTCGGTACGCTCTTAGCCTCGTCGAGCTTTGCACTAGGTTTTGCAGACCCAGATCCACTCTTGCTGCTTGTCCCCTTGCTGGCCGATTTCTCTGCGGTCTTCGGTGAATCTTTATCTGCCCCTTTTTCAGCGGGCTTTGCAGGGCTCTTGGAAGCACTTTTCTCCGAAGTCTTCGCAGGTTCCTTCTCTGCTGCTTTAGCTGTCGCAGCTTGGTCTTTCGGAGAAGCCGCCTTCACGCTCACGCCTGATTTTCCACCAGCGTTTTTGGTTGCTGAGGCTGCTTTGTCTTCTGCCTTCTCCGAAGCACCCGCTACTGATTTCGCTGCACTAATTCCGGATCCACTCGAAGGGCTTGTTCCCGCCGCGGAATTGCTTGGTTTAGAGCCTGATCCCTTGGTTGGAGTCTTCTCGGAAGTAACCGGTTTGGGCTTTGACTTAAGCGTCACCCCAAGTTCTTTGAGAATTGCCAACGGGGAGGTGGATTTCGGATGGTGGAACAACTCGTTGGCGAACTGATGAAGCAAACCAGCGAACTCGATCCCCTTGTTCTTTGGAATGGCCCGTTCGATACCTGGCAAGGACTTCTTGTCGATCTCACCGAAGGTCAAGATCTCGCATTGCCACATGGCTTCGTAGATGACTTGGCCGGCTGGAATCGCATGCCCACCCAAGGAATGCTGGGATACATAAGCGACCACGAAAGGGGTGATCCCTTTCCACGCTTCTATCTCAGCGACCGCCTTCCCGAGATTGGCTTTCTTTAGATCGTCGATGTCGTATTGATAACGGGTCTCGAATACGGATTGCAAACATTGCTTGATCCGCACCGCCGCTTGGGCGGGGAACGGAAGGGCCTTGAGGGCTTCGGCCAACTCGGAGACGGTGGTGACTCGGACCTCGTTCCAGTCGAAGTATGTCTGCTGAAGCTTTGCAAAAGCTTCGTCTGCTTGTTCAAGCCTCGCATCTTCCAAGCAACAGGCATACAGCATGCACTCGAGCACAGAGCGTTCGGGTGGATCTGAGACGGGCTTGTAGTGCTTCTTGAGCGACTTGTAAAGACTTTCGTATTTCGCAGTGCGATTTCCGGAACTCATGTGTTGTTCCTCTAAGATGGATCAGGAGTGTCAGTGGCTTGAGCATCCGCGGATGCTTCGCTCGGAGACGCGGTGGCTGGAGCGATATCCTTCTGGTTCGCTTCGCGCTCCTTGGCAATTTGTTCGAGTATTTGTTGAACCGCAACCGATTTCTTCACTCCATCATCGACGACGAAGGAGAGTCTCGGGATATAGCGTGTTTCAATGCGATCTGAGATGCGAGATTGCAGAAATCCAGCCGAGTTCTGCAACCCTTTCAGGACCGTTCGTTGCTGCGACTCATTGCCCATGATGCTCACAATCACTTTTGCTTCGCGCATGTCCGGGGTTACTTCCACCCCTACGACAGTGACGTGCTCGACACGGGGGTCTCGTAACTCGGTAAGAATAGCCATCGAGACGACTTCGCGAATCGCCTCGGCTGCTTTTAGTAATCGTCTGGCGGTCATGATTTCGAGGAATCCAACGTTCTAGCAACTTGTTCAACTTTGTAAGCTTCGAGCACGTCGTCGACTTTGACATCGTTGAAACCGGCCAGCTTAATACCGCACTCCATCCCTCGATTGACTTCCTTAACGTCGTCTTTGACGCGTCGAAGAGTATCGAGTTGGTAGTCCCCAATCTTGCGTCCCTCGCGGTGAACGCGAATGCGACACCCTCGCTCGATCGAGCCTTGGGCAACGAAGCAACCGGCGATCGTTCCGACTCTCGATACGGAGAATACGGCTTTGACGATGGCTCGCCCAAGCTCAACGACTTTCTCTTCCGGTTTGAGTCGACCTTCAATCAACGCTCGGATGTCGTTCGCAAGATTGTAAATGATGTCGTAACGACGTACTTCTACGTTCTTCGCGTCAGCCATCATTCGGGCTGCTTCGTCCGGTATCACGTTGAAGCCCACGATGACGGCTTGCGATGCACTTGCAAGCGTCACGTCGGCAACGGTAATGCCCCCGACGGACTTCTGAAGGATTCGGATGTCGACTTCTGGGTGATCGAGCTTGGTGAGTTCTTTTTCGATCGCTTCGAGGGATCCTCGAGCATCGGCACGAACGATCAAATTCAATATGACCTTGTCTTCCTTCACCCCAAGCTTCCCGGACTGCAAAAGCTCTTGGAAGGTTTCGAAGGAAACCTTTGGAGATGTTCCCGCAAGCGAGGTTGCTCGGGATTCTTGTTCCCGAACCGCTGCCAATTCGCGAGCCTGTCCAATGTCGTCAATCACATAGAACTTCTCACCAGCTTCTGGAGCGCGCTCAAGACCAGTGATGTTCACCGGCATCGAAGGACCTGCTTCGGTCAACTGCTTGTTTCGCTTCAACGTGTCGTAGAGCGCCTTGACGCGACCGAACGTCGAACCGCAAAGGACGATGTCTCCAACACGCAAGGTTCCGGTTTGAACCATCACCTTGGCGATCACACCGCGATCGGCGGATTGTTCGCTTTCCAAACAAACGCCCATAGCCGCTCGCTTCGGATTGGCCTTGTAGTCGTTCAACTCAGCAACGGTCAAAAGTGTTTCCAGAAGCGCATCCATCCCTTCGCCGGTAATGGCGCTAGTTGGGACAACTTCCACGTCACCACCCCATGCACTCGGCGTCAGACCGTACTCGGTCATCTGGGTCATGATCCGGTTGATGTTCGCACCTGGCAAATCGCATTTGTTGGCCGCGACAACAATCGGCACACCCGCTGCCTTCGCATGCGAGATGGCTTCTTCTGTTTGAGGCATGATTCCGTCGTCAGCAGCGATTACCAAGATGGCGATGTCGGTTACGTTCGCTCCGCGTGCCCGCATCTCTGTAAATGCTTCGTGACCTGGTGTATCGACGAAACTCACCGACCGACCATCCTTCTTGACTTGGTAGGCTCGGATGTGCTGCGTGATCCCACCAGCTTCTCCCGTTACGATCTTGGTCCCGATCAAATAATCGAGCAACGAAGTCTTGCCGTGGTCGACGTGGCCGAGGAACGTCACGATCGGTGCTCGTGTGATGAGATCCTCTGGCTTGTCTTCAATGTTGTCGATTCTCGCGATAACGCTCGTCTCAAGCGTCTCGGCTTGCTTGAAGGTGATATCGATTCCGAGATCGACTGCGATCAACTCGGCTTGCTCGGGTGTGAGGGATGCGTTGATGTTAACCATCGTTCCCATCATCATCAACGAACGCAGAACGCGTGCGGCAGGAACACCAGCCGCTTCGGAGAAGCTTCGCACCGTGCAAGGAATTGCAAGGGTGACTTTTTCCTTCTTGCCTTGTTGCAAGACGGGCTTCTTCTTCGGACGCGCTGTTCGTCGCTCTTCCTCTTCCTCGATCCGCTTGAGATCTTCGGCGGTCTGAATTCGAGCCGGCAACCGCAGTTTGCTTCGCTCTGAGCGAGCAGCCTCGAGGCTTCCAAGCCCCTTCTTGCGTACCGGTTCTTCCGGTTCGTCTCCAGCTTTCTTTGTTTTCTGATTAAGCTTGTTTTCCGCCGCTTGTTTGAACTCGGTCAAACCCGCGTGCTGGGTTTGGCTCGGCGCCGTGGCTCGGCCCGCCGCGCCAGCAAACTTGCCACCACCGGCGGCCGGGGATTTATCTCCCTTGCTACCGGTTGCAGGTGGTTGCTGCTGAACTCCCTTAAGTACTTCAGGCGTAAGCTTGACAATCGGCTTCATCGCCGCAGGTTCTTGCGGCTTCGCAGCCGGTGATGGTCCTGCGGACTTCGGAATCTTAGCTAAATTAATGACCGGATCGCGTGGCTTGCGAACCTTCGGAGCTTCTCCGTCAGTCTTGGCCCCCTCGGTCGGCTTCGGTCGCCCAATGACTCGAACTTTGCCGGGCGTATTCCCAGATGCCAAATAGTTCGATCGAGTAGGTTCCCCGGTTCTTGAGTCAGATGGCCTTGAGTCTGATGGACGAGAATCGGACGTCCTGGTTTCTGACGGTCTTGTTTCAGCCGACCTGTCGGCAGGCCGAACATCATTCGTTCGATTCTCACCTGCTCGCAATCCGCTTTGGCCTAACTCGCCAGAACGAGAGCCTGGAATCGGCAGAGTTCGTCCGCCAAGGCCAGTTGCGGAAGCCGCAATGTTAGAATTCGCAGCCTGACCTGCATCCGATGGTTGCGAGGTGGACTCTTCAGCGGAAATCTTGGACGCGTGCGTACCTGATTCGCCAGATGCTGCACCCGATGTGGATTCCGTATCCACACCCGACGAACCCGTCTGGTCCGCTTGGGTATCCCCCCGATCAACTGCAGATCCTCCGGCCACAGACCCTCGCAGGTCATCCGAAGTATCTGCCGCTGCGACATCAACTCCCGAGGAGTTGGAATCGGAATCGGCGTCGGAATTTTGGGTGTTGGAAGCGTCCTCTTCGGACGCCCCCCCGACATTCCGATCGTCGTCTTGATCCGCAGACTCAGAGCCACCGAGAGCCGTTGTCGACTTCGGTCGCAATGCGGAAATGTCTCGCTTTGGATTGACGATCTTTCCTGTTTCGCGAATCGGAGCTTCTTTCACCGCTTCGCGAGCGGGGCGAAGCGGTTCTTTGGCCGGTGCGGCCGCCGGAGCAGATCGCTCCGCGAGATAGCTCTTAATTTTGAGGATTTGGTCATCCTCAAGGCTTGCCAAGGCGCTTCCTTTGCCTGGTATACCAATACGAGAGCAGATGTCGACAAGCTCCTTGCTGTCGATCCCAAGTTCATTTGCAAGCGAATAAATTCGAACTGCCACTGAGCAACGATCCCCGGGCCTGTGCCCTAGATTTTTTCAGGCGAGAAGCCGACACCAACTCGGACATCTTCGCTCGCCTTGTATTTGATTGAATTATCTCATTGAACGACCTTTCGCCTTGTCAGCGGAACACTTACCGAAGAAGACAAGGCGACCTATGCCAAGCGTCTCTGGTGAGCGAGCTGTACTTGCCTGCCCTAACGAGCCTCCCAATAAGTTGGGGCCATCATGGACAGGTGCGATATGCAATCCATCGATGTAATGCCGAGAGTGTACCCGATTCAGAAGCATTCGTCATGGCAACGGGCCGTCAAAATGGTAATTTTTGCCTCTAAATGAAGTTTCGGGGCTTGAATTTGCAATCCTGCTCACTAACCGCACCGAAGCGGCTTATGAACTAAGTGGTGGGAACCACCCGGTGCGGACCACCCGGTGCGGACCACCCGGTGCGGACTAAGCGGAAAGGGAAGCAGAAAGAAAAATTCGAGGGTGCGATCCCTTCGGCTATCCCCAACATGAGTCTTGGCAGGCCTCCCGCTTAGGAACTCACTGGTTTTTCGGACAAGCCAGATCACCAGGAAACCGAACCGCAATCGTGATGACCACTATTGTTATTCAATTGTTGTTGCCCAATCGTTATTCAATAGCGATGAGACGAATGGGATAGGGTCATGACTGCCCTACTGCCGAAATCCAACGGTGAGATCCAGCGGTGGGATCCAAGCATGAGATCCAACGGTGAGATCCAACTGTGGGACAGAGGATCTTTAGCTGGAAGCTTCTTCTGTAGAACCGCTACTCGGTTCGATGGTAGGTTCAGCCGGTATGCTCTCTGGGGAAGCGTCGGCAGCAGGTTCCGTTGCCGGGGTGCTGGCGGCCGTAGCATTTGCAACAGGGGCATTTGCAGCAGGGGCGTTTGCAGCTTTCGCACCACCCGTCGGATTTGCTTTTTCGCGTTGAAGTTGGTCAAGGGCTTCGGTCGCCCGACGTTCCTTCTCTGCTTTCTCTTGTTGTTTGCGAGCCTCTTCTTCAGCTTCAAGTTCCGCTGCTCGCTCTTCAGCCTGATCGACGATGGCGTTGACTTGGTCTTCGGTGTAGCCACCCATTTCGATCAAGGCTTCTGGTTCGATGACGGAGAGGTCATCGAAGGAGAGGTAGCCTTGCTCGACGAGTTGCTGTGCGACTTCTTCTGTCATTCCTTCGATTTGCATGAAGGCTTCCATGGCGCGTTCGATTTGACGTTCGAGCTCAGGGGCGGTCATGATTTCAATGTCCCAGCTGCAAAGCTTGCTTGCAAGCCGCACGTTTTGGCCGAAGCGGCCGATAGCTTGGGAGAGATTCTCTTCGTTGACCAGGGCAATCGCGCGGCCGATCATATCGCACAAGAGAACTTGTTCGACTTGAGCGGGTTGCAGGGCGTTAGGAATGAGTACCATCGGGTCGTCGCTCCAGCGGACGATATCGATTCGTTCCCCAGCAAGTTCACTGGTGACGTTTTTGATACGATTGCCTCGCATGCCGACGCAAGCTCCCACGCAATCGACGCGTTGGTCGGAGCTGCTGACGGCGACTTTAGCTCGGTAGCCCGGTTCGCGGCTGATGGCATTGACCTTGATCACACCTTCTGCGATTTCAGGGACTTCTTGTTCGAAAAGTCGCTGAACGAGGGTGGTTTTGGTTCGCGAGAGGATGATTTTCACTCGGTTGCCCACCGCTTTGACTTCGTAGATCACCGCGCGTACGCGGGATCCGTTGTGGTAAGCTTCGCCGGGGATTTGTTCGCTTTTGGGAAGGATAGCTTCGACGTTTCCGAGTTGGACGATGGTTAGTCCCTTTTCGGTGCGCTGAACGATACCCGTAACAAGCTGTCCGACTTGGCCGTGGAATTCGTCGAGTCGAGCGTCTCGTTCAGCTTCTTTGAGCTTTTGGATGATCACTTGCTTAGCCGTCTGAGCACCGATCCGACCGATTTCGTCTTGGCTAAGGGTCTCGCCGTCGACGGTTGCGTTGATGGTACCAACGCTTCGAACGATATGGATATCGACTACGGCTTCTTCCCCGAACTGACGTTTCGCCGCAGTGACCAAAGCCGACTCGATGGCTTGGATGACCAGTTCCGGGTCGATCTGCTTTTCGCGATGGAGGGAATCGACGATACGCAGCAATTCTTGGGGATTCATGCGGCTTTTTTTCGGTGGCTAATGGTGATAGTTTGTCGTCCCAAGGGAGTTTTCGGCGCGCGGGGGCCGGCGGACTCGGGAGGGAGTTTTTCAAGGGGGCAAAGCTATCTGCTGGGTGGCAAACTGTCAACCACCAGCGGGGGGGCGAGAAGTTGTGATTCAGGGGGATTGCATGGGTGGAGCGGGCTGTAGCGACGAAGACAGGTCCGCGAGGGGAAGTGGAGGGTAAGAACAGCACGCCGTTTCCCCTCGCTCCGCTCACCTAACGCCTAACACCTAACACCTAAAGCCTAAAGCCTCCCTAGCCAAAACCTCCCATAAGTGCGATACTATCGGTGTGAGGTAAACGCATCATTCTTACGAGTGAGGTATTTACATCGCAGCATCGGGGGCGAATTGGAATCGACCGGATGAGTTGAAGATTTTGGTGGCATGTCGTGGTTGGTCGAGAGGCCACGTAAATACTCGATCAAAACAAAGTAACTGCAGAGGAAAACCTCGCACTGGCGGCCTAGTTTAGGCTTCCCAGGCACCCGGGGCCCGTCGGAGGCGCTGGAGTTCCTGTCGCAATTCCGAATCGTCATTGCCCGTGTCTCGCACGGTGATGGTTAAAAAAGCTCGAGGCTGGCGCACCGCACCGATGCCAACGACGAACGCGGTGGGCGAGACAACTAACAGGTGGCTAAACATGTAGAGGCCGGATCGGAAGCATCGCGGGACGCGGGTTCAATTCCCGCCGCCTCCAT
>Ga0315899_10001082_pt1 | contig 31594 bp, 20 predicted proteins | sample LakEriMetagenome_2_FD_203518 | JGI IMG/M metagenome (GOLD analysis project Ga0315899, IMG submission 203518) | Freshwater fungal communities from buoy surface, Lake Erie, Ohio, United States - Buoy 4 MA112 | ecosystem: Environmental > Aquatic > Freshwater > Lake | place: USA: Lake Erie, Ohio...
TATTCGCTCGCGCGGCAGGCGATCCAGCTCGGACTCCTGCCGCGCCTTGAAATCCAGCACACGTCCGACACGCAGGAGGGCCAGATCTACATGCCGCGCGTCAACCGGCTGCTGCTGATCGGCGTGCTGCTGCTGGTGCTGATGTTCCGCTCCTCATCGAGCCTCGCCTCGGCCTATGGCATCGCCGTGACCGCCTCGATGGTCGTGGATTCCTGCCTGCTGTTCTTCATCGTCTGGCGCATGTGGGGCTGGCCGGCGTGGGGCGCGGCGGCGTTCGTCAGCGGCTTCCTTGTGATCGAGCTCGCCTTCTTCTCCTCGAATCTCCTGAAGCTCCTCGACGGCGGCTATGTGCCCGTGCTGATCGGCGCCACGATGATCCTCATCATGTGGACGTGGAACCGCGGCACGCGGATGCTGGAGCAGAAGACGCACCGCGATTCCATTCCCACGCGCGACCTCATCCGCATGCTGGAGAAATCCAAGCCCACGCGGGTGTCGGGCGTCGCGATCTTCCTCACCAGCGATCCGGAAGTGGCGCCGGCGGCGCTGATGCACAATCTCAAGCACAATAAAGTGCTGCACGAGCGCGTCATCATCGTCTCCGTGCGCACGGAGGACATGCCGCGCGTGCCTGAGAGCGCGCGCTGCGAATTCGAAAAATTCTCCGACGATTTCATCCGCGTGACGCTGCACTACGGCTTCATGGAGAGCCCGCGCGTGCCCGCCGCCCTCGCCAGCCTGCGCAAGGCGGGGCTGAAATTCGACATCATGACGACGTCGTTCTTCCTCGGCCGGCGCACGCTGAAGGCCTCGCCCACGTCCGGCATGCCCAATTGGCAGGACAGGCTGTTCATCGCTCTGTCGCGCCAATCGACCAACGCCACGGACTTCTTCTCCATCCCCTCCGACCGCGTGGTGGAGCTGGGCGCGCAAGTGGCAATTTAAAAAGCGCGCCTCAGCCGCCGCCGCCGATGTTGAAGGCTGCGAGCGCCGCCATGTTCACGATGTCCGTGTCCTTCGCGCCAAGCGGCATGATCTGCACCGCTTTGTCGAGGCCGACGATGAGCGGGCCGATGACCGTGGCGCCGCCCAGCTCTTTGAGCATTTTGGTCGAGATCGACGCGGAGTGGAACGCGGGCATGACGAGCACGTTCGCCGTGTCCTTCAGCCGGCAGAAGGGATAGGCGCTCATCAGCTCGCGGTTGAGCGCGACGTCGGCGGCCATTTCGCCGTCATATTCGAAATCGACGCGCATCTTGTCGAGGATGCGCACGGCCTCCTGCACGCGCGCCGAGCGTTCGCCCGGCGGCTGGCCGAAGGTGGCGAAGGCGAGCAAAGCCACGCGCGGCTCCGTGCCCAGACGGCGCGCCACGCCCGCCGCCTCGACCGCGATCTGCGCGATCTCCTCCGCGTTCGGCATTTCCGTGATGGCCGTATCAGCCACGAGCACCGTGCGCCCGCGCGCCACCACAAGCGACACGCCCATGAGGCGGTGGCCGGGGCGCGGATCAATCACGCGGCGCACGTCGTCGAGCGCGTTGGAGAAATTGCGCGTGACGCCGGTCACCATGGCGTCGGCGTCGCCGACCGCCACCATGGCGGCGGCGAAATGGTTGCGATCCTGATTGATGAGGCGCACGCAATCCCGGAAGAGATAGCCCTGCCGTTGCAGGCGCTCATAAAGATGATGCGCATAGACCGTATTGCGATGGGAGAGGCGCGCGTTCTGCACTTCGATCGCCTTGTCGGCGATGTCGAGGCCGGCGAAGGCCGCCGTCTGGGCGATGCGATCTTCCTGGCCCACGAGAACCGCCGTGCCCAGGCCCTGATTGACGAAAGACAGCGCGGCGCGGATGACCTGCTCCTCCTCGCCTTCCGCGAAGACGACGCGCTTAGGGTAACGGCGCACGCGCTCGACCACGCGCTGCAATGCGCCCGCCACCGGATCGCGCCGCGCCGACAGCGCATCCTTATAGGCGCCCATATCGACGATGGGTTTGCGCGCGACGCCGGACTCCATGGCCGCCTGCGCGACGGCTGCGGGAATGACGCTGATGAGGCGCGGATCGAAGGGCGCAGGAATGATGTATTCGCGCCCGAAGCGCGGACGCGCGCCCTGATAGGCGGCGGCCACTTCGTCGGGCACGTCCTCCTGCGCGAGCGCAGCCAGCGCATGGGCGGCGGCCACTTTCATCTCCATATTGATCGTGGTGGCGCGCACGTCGAGCGCGCCGCGGAAGATGTAAGGAAAGCCCAGAACGTTGTTCACCTGATTGGGATAGTCCGAGCGGCCCGTCGCCATGATGACATCGGAGCGCACGGCGTGGGCCTCCTCCGGCGTGATTTCGGGATCAGGATTGGCCATGGCGAAAATGATCGGGTCTTTCGCCAAGGAGGCCACCATGTCGGGCGTGAGCGCGCCTTTCACGGACAGGCCGAAGAAAATATCCGCGCCTTCCATGGCCTGCGCGAGCGTGCGCCTGTCCGTCACCGCCGCATGGGCGGATTTCCACTGGTTCATGCCCTCGGTGCGGCCCTGATAGACCACGCCCTTGGTGTCGCAGAGGATCACATTGTCATGGGAAAAGCCCATGGCCTTGATGAGATCGAGACAGGCGATGCCCGCCGCGCCCGCGCCGTTGCACACGAGCTTCGTCTTGCGGATGTCGCGACCTGTGAGCTTGATCGCGTTGAGCATGCCGGCGGCGGCGATAATCGCCGTTCCGTGCTGATCATCATGAAAGACGGGAATGTCCATCAATTCGCGCAGGCGCTGTTCGATGACGAAACATTCCGGCGCGCGAATGTCCTCGAGATTGATGCCGCCGAACGAGGGGCCGAGATAGCGCACCGCTTCGACGAATTTGTCAGGGTCTTCCGTGTCGACCTCAAGGTCGATGGAATCGATGTCGGCGAAGCGTTTGAACAGAACCGCCTTGCCCTCCATCACCGGCTTCGAGGCGAGCGCGCCCAGATTGCCCAGACCTAAAATCGCCGTGCCGTTGGAGATGACCGCCACCAGATTGCCGCGCGAGGTGTAATCGAAGGCGGTCGAGGGATCGGCCGCGATGGCCTTCACGGGAACGGCCACGCCCGGCGAATAGGCGAGCGAGAGGTCGCGCTGGGTCGCCATGGGCTTGCTGGCGATGATCTCAATCTTGCCGGGCCGCCCACGCGCGTGGAATTGCAAGGCTTCCTGATCGGTGATCGCCGCGCGCGAGCGGCGCGCGCCGGGACTTTGCGAGGCGGGATTTTGCGAAGCGGGATCTTTGGGGTTCTGCGTCATGTCGGGTCTCGCTGTTGGGCCGACCTTAGCCGGAGGCGGGCGCGGGCCACAAGCGCAGGCGCGCGCCCTCGAAACGAAAACGCTTCGCCCGCGTTGTCAGGAGCGGAAGCGACGGCGCGGCGGCAGCCCTGCGGCGGCGCCTCCGCATCCCGCGCCCGGAGCCTTCCTGATGCAACGCATGGACGACGGCCTGCCCGCGCCGCTTGGGGCGACCTGGGACGGGCGCGGCGTCAATTTCGCCCTGTTCAGCACCCATGGGACGGCGGTGGACCTGTGCCTTTTCGATCCGACGGGGCGCAAAGAGACGCGGCGAATGCGCCTGCCCGCGCGCACCGGCGAAGTTTGGCACGGCTATTTGACCGGCGTCTATCCGGGCCAGCTCTACGGCTATCGCGTGCATGGGCCCTATGAGCCCGACCGCGGCCACCGGTTCAATCCGAATAAATTGCTCGTCGATCCTTACGCGCGCCAATTGTTCGGCCGCGTGCGCTGGCATGACGCGGTGTTCAGCTATCGCCTCGGCGCCCATCGCGGCGACCTGACGATGGACCGGCGCGACAGCGCGCCGATGATCCCCAAGGGCGTCGTGGTGGACGCCGCCGTCACATGGGGCGATCGCAGACCAGACCGGCCGCCGCGCCGGGACTGGCGCGACGCGCTTTTCTATGAAGCCCATGTGAAGGGCCTCACCGAACTGCGCCACGACCTGCCCGCGGGCGTGCGCGGAACCTACACCGCGCTCGGCCATCCCGCCATCGTCGACCATCTGGTGAAACTGGGCGTGACCGCCGTGGAGCTTCTGCCCATCCACGCGTTCGTCGACGACCGCTTCCTGCAAGAGCGAGGCTTGCGCAATTACTGGGGCTATTCGACGCTTAACTTCTTTTCACCCGAGCCGCGCTATTTCGGCGAAGGCGGCGTGCATGGGCTGCGCGCGGCCATCGCGACCCTGCATGACGCCGGCATCGAGGTGATCCTCGACGTTGTTTACAACCACACGGCGGAAGGCAACCATCTCGGCCCCACGCTCTCCTTTCGCGGCGTGGACAACGCGGTCTATTACAAACAACCCTCCGACGCGCCGCGGCTGACATGGGATTCGACGGGCACAGGCAATACGCTCGATCTCTCTCACCCGCGCGTGCTGCAAATGTGCCTCGACAGCCTGCGCCACTGGGTGGAGGCCTATCACATCGACGGCTTCCGCTTTGACCTCGCCTCCGCGCTTGCGCGCGACCCCTTCGCCTACAATCAGCGCAGCGGCTTCCTGCAGGCGGTGGCGCAGGATCCCGTTCTCTCGCAGGTGAAACTCATCGCAGAGCCGTGGGATGTGGGCGAAGGGGGCTATCGCGTCGGCGGCTTTCCCGCCGGCTGGAGCGAATGGAATGACAAATGGCGCGACGCGACGCGCAGCTTTTGGCGCGGCGATCCCGGCCGCATCCCCGAGCTTGCGCGCGTGCTGACCGGCTCGCGCGACACCTTCGAGCCGAGCCGGCGCCATCCGTGGGCCTCGGTCCAGTTCGTCACCGCCCATGACGGATTCACTCTGCATGACCTCGTGAGCTACAACGAACGCCATAACGAAGCCAATGGCGAGAACAACCAGGACGGCCACGCCAACAATCTCTCCTGGAACTGCGGCGCGGAGGGTCCCACCGACGATGCGCAGGTGAACGCGCTGCGCGCGCGCCAGAAGCGCAATCTCCTCGCCACGCTGCTGTTCTCCATCGGCACGCCCATGTTGCTCATGGGCGATGAGCTGTCGCGCACGCAAGAGGGCAACAACAACGCCTATGCGCAGGACAATCCGATCAGCTGGATGGATTGGGAGGCGGGGGAGGCGCGCGATCCCTCTCTGCTCGCTTTCGTGCGCGCGCTGACGCGTATGCGACGGGGCTATGGCGCTTTTCGCCGCGCCGCTTTCCTCACGGGCGCGGTTTTCCCCGAGAGCGAGCTGAAGGACGTCTATTGGCTTGCGCCCGAAGGCCGCGAGATGCGGCAGGCCGACTGGGCGCAGGAGATGCGCCGCGCGCTTGGCATGCAGATCGGCAATGATGCGCGCGACGGACGCCGCCTTCTTCTGCTCGTCAACGCGGCGCCCGAGGACATACGATTCCATCTGGCGGCGGATTTTCCAGCCGAACGCTTCGTACATGTGTTCGACACGCGCCTGCCCGACGGGGTTGTGCGCGGACGGCCCCATGCGCTTCGGCCCGGCGGCGTTTTTCTGCTGGAAGGGCGCTCGCTCGCCTTGTTCCAGCACGAAGCAGCGCCGCAAGCCGGCCACCGTCATGGAGCGCGCCATGGCCCATGAGCGCAGGCAAGACGGCGCGCCCCTTGATGCGCGCGAACGCGCGCTCGCTTGGCTCGCAGGCGCGGCGCAGGGCTGTGCGAACTTCGCCGGCGAATGGATTGCGACCGCGACTGACGACCTCCGCGCCATGCTCGCCGCCATGGGCTATCCCGCCGGCGCGCAGGCCCGCGACAGCCTGAAACGGCTTGCGCGCCTGCGCCGCGCCGCGTTGGCGCCGCTCATCTGCGCGCGCGCGGAGGAGCCGACGCGCATATCGGCGCGCGGAGCAACAGGCGACCATGCGGACTGGCGGCTTACGCGCGAAGACGGCGCAAAGATTGAAGGGCGCAGCGAGATCACGCGCGATGGGCGCGGGCGCGCCGCGTTCGTGCTGCCGGCCCAGTCCATGGGCTATCACGCGCTCGAGGCCTGCGGCGCGCGCGCGACGCTCATCAGCGCGCCGGCGCGCTGCTGGACGCCGCCGGGTCTCGACGACGCGCGCCTGTGGGGCGTCAGCGCGCAGGTTTACGCTTTGCGTGACGCGCAGAGCCTCGCCATCGGCGGCTATCGCGAGATCGGCGCGCTGGCGCAGGCGGCGGGGGCGCGCGGCGCCTCCTTCCTTGGCCTCTCGCCGCTGCACGCATTGTTTTCTGCGGATCGCCGCAAACGCTCGCCCTATTCGCCCTCCAACCGCATGATGCTGGAGACGCTCTTCATCGATCCGCGCGCAGCGCCCTGCGCGCCTGAACTTTCGTATGAGGCGGCGACGCAGGCGCAAGCCCTGCGCGCAGCGCCGCTTGTCGACCATGAGGCCGCATGGGCGCTGACGCGACCATTGCTTGCGCAAGCGTGGCGCGATTTCGCCGCGCAGGGGGAGAGCGAGCCCTTCCGCGCCTTTCGCGCGCAGGGCGGGCGCGCACTCGATGACCACGCGCTGTTCGAGGCGCTCTGCGAGACCATGCGCGCGCAGGGGCGCCTCTCGCGCAACGCATGGCCGGCGGATTTGCAAGACCCACGCTCGCCCGCTTGCGCGCAGGCGCGCGCGCAGCTTTCCGATGAGATCGGCTTTCATGTTTTTCTGCAATGGCTCGCAAACGCGCAATTGGCGCAGGCGGCGCAGGCCGCGAAGGCGTCGGGCATGGAGATCGGCCTTTATCGCGACCTCGCCGTGGGCGCTGATCGGGCAGGCTCGGAGACATGGCGCAAGCCGGAGGATTATCTCCTCAACGCCTCCATCGGCGCGCCGCCCGACGCTTTGGCGCCTGAGGGTCAGGACTGGGGCCTGCCGCCTTTTGATCCCGTGCGGCTCGAACAGACGGGACTGAAGCCCTTTCGCAAACTCCTCGCCGCAAATATGCGCTGCGCCGGCGCGCTGCGCATCGACCACGCCTTCCAGCTTGAACGGCTCTATCTCATGCCGCAGGGCGCAGATGCGCGCATGGGCGTCTATATCGCCTCGCCCTTCGCCGCCATGCTCGCCTGCCTGCGCGTCGAAAGCCAGCGCGCGCGCTGCATGGCGTTCGCAGAAGATCTCGGCACGGCGCCTGCGGGATTCTCCTATGCGATCATGGAGGCGGGGCTCCTGAGCTATCGCCTGATCCTGTTCGAGCGCGACAGCGAAGGCGGCTTCACCCCGCCGCGCGATTATCCCGCGCAGGCGCTCGCCGCCTTCTCCACCCACGATCTGCCCACGCTCGCAGGCTGGCGGCGCGGGATCGACATCGCCGCGCGCGCCTGTTTCGATGGCGGCGCGCCGGACGACAACCCGCGTCGAAGCGAAGTCGCGGCGCTTGACGCGGCGCTCGCGCGCGAAGGGCTTTCGCCCGCGCAGGATGACGATGCGGCCTTTCGCGACGGCATTCTGCGCTTTCTCGCGCGCACGCCGGCCCGCCTCTGCGTCGCGCAGACGGAAGATCTGTGCGGCGAATGGAGCCAGCCTAATCTTCCAGGGCCGGAGCGCGGTCACCCAAATTGGCGCCGGCGCCTTGCGCTGGGGCTTGAGGCCATGACGCGCGACGGCGGGCCGCTGGCGCGCGCAGGCGCTTGCATGGCGCTGGAGAAACGCGGCGCGCGTCCAGCGCAGAGCCAGCTCGCGGCCGCGCCGCCGCGCGCGACCTACAGGCTGCAATTATCCGCTGCTTTCACCTTCGACGATGCGGCGCGCATCGCGCCTTATCTCGCGGAACTCGGCGTAAGCCATGTCTATCTCTCGCCCATGATGCGCGCAGCGCGCGGCTCCGCCCATGGCTACGACGCGACCGATCCCGCGCAGATCAGCCCGGCGCTCGGCGGCGAAGCCGCGTTTCGGCGTCTGTGCGCGACATTGCGCGCCCACGGCCTTCGTATTCTGCTCGATGTGGCGCCCAATCACGTGAGCGCGGCGCTTGAGACCGACGATGGCGAGTCATGGTGGCGAAGCCTGCTCGAATGGGGCCGCGCCTCGCCGCTCGCCGACGCGTTCGACGTGGACTGGATGCGTAGCGGCGCGGACGGGCGCCTCCTGCTTCCCGTGCTCGACGTTTCGCTCGCCGAGGCGCTGGAGCGTGACGAATTCGCCCTCGCCTTTGACGCTGCGAGAGGCGCCTTTGGCGCGCAGCGCCGCGGCGTGTGTTTTCCCCTCAATCCGCTGGATTGCGCCTTTGTGATCGAACGCGCCCTCGGCGCAGGCCCAACGCCGGAGAGAAACCTCCTGCGCGCGCGGTCTCTGCTGGACGAAGCGACGCAGGCTCAGGGTCCGGCGCGCTATGAACGCGGGGAAGCCGCGAAAGCGCTCCTCGCGCAGGACACCGGCGCAGGGATCACGATCGCGCGCGCGCTTCAGACCTTCAACGCAAGCGAAGAACGGCCTGCGCGCATGGCCCGACTTATCGCCGCGCAAGCCTATCGCCTCGCCCATTGGCGGCTCGGCGACACGCAGCTGAACCGACGTCGCTTCTTCGACGTGAACGACCTCGCCGGTCTGCGCATAGAAAATGAGCGCGTGTTCGCCCGCGTTCATGAGACGATTTTCGCACTTGCTGAGGAAGGGCTGATCGACGGCCTGCGCATCGACCATGTGGACGGGCTGGCCGATCCCGGGCTCTATCTCGAAAGATTGCAGGCTCGGCTGGGTCCGGGCTTCTATGTGGTCGTGGAGAAAATTCTTGGGCGGGGCGAGGATCTCCCGCTTTGGCCAGTCGCGGGAACGACCGGCTATGAGACCCTCGCACGGCTCGACGCCCTGTTCATCGCGGCAGAAAACGCCGCCGCCTTCGACGATGCGCACGCGGCCGTCACGCCTGATGAGCGCCCCTTCGCCGCGCGGCTGCACGCCATCAAATGCGAGACGCTCAAGACCGCTTTTCGTCCTGAGACGCATGCGCTCGCCCGCGCGACGCAGACAGCCGCCGGCGCGCGCGATCTCGACGCCGCACGCGTCGCGCAAGTCTGGAGCGCGATCATCGCCGCCCTGCCAGTCTATCGCACCTATCTGCGCGATGGGCCGCCGACGCCGGGCGACGCACGCACGCTTGAGGCCGCGCTCAACGCCGCGCGCGCCGACTGGCCGGGCCCGGAGCTTGATTTCATCACGCAGGTTCTCACCACGCCCGCGCCTGATGCGGCGATGCGCGACCTGCGCCGGCGCTTCGAGCAATTAAGCGGCCCGGTGATGGCGAAAAGCTTTGAGGACACGCTGTTTTATCGCGATGCGCGCTTCGTCGCGCTCAATGAAGTGGGCGGCGCGCCGGATGTCTTCGGCCTCAGCATCGCGGATTTCCACGCTCATGCGCACACGCGCGCCTGTCGCCAGCCCCATGGGCTGATCGCGACCCAAACCCACGACGCCAAGCGCGGAGAGGATGTGCGCGCGCGACTGAGCGCGCTCTCTCATACGCCGGAGACATGGCGCGCGCTGTGGGCCGCCGCGCCGGCCCCCGATTGCCCGGACGCCAACGACCGAAGCCTTCTGCTGCAAACCTTCCTCGGCGCATGGCCGACTGATGAGGAAAGCGGCGATCCGCTATGCGCGGACGAGGCGCTTACTGAGCGGTTCTGCGCCTACGCCACAAAGGCGCTGCGCGAATCCAAACGGCGCAGCGACTGGCGCGCGCCCAACCTCGCTTATGAGGATGCGACGCGCCGCTGGATTGAGGATCTGTGCGCCAGCGAGGCCTTTCTTGGCGAACTCGGCTTGCGTCTGCCAGCTCTCGCGTGCGCCGGCTGGCGGATCGCCCTTGCGCGCACGGCGCTGAAACTGACCCTGCCCGGCGCGCCCGACATCTATCAGGGGTGCGAGGTTGGCTTTTTCGCCCTCGTCGATCCCGACAACAGGCGCCCGGTGGACTATGGCGCGCAGATGCGCCTCTTGCGGGAAGGCGGACGCGGCTTCAGCAGCGCGAAAATCGCGCTCACGCGCTCGCTTCTCGCCGACCGCGCGCACGCCCCGGCGCTCTATGCGTACGGCGATTATGAGCCGCTGCCGGCGCCGGAGGGCTGGCTTGGGTTTCGGCGCAATCATGGCGAGGCGGCGCTGCTTGTCGCAGCCTCCCTCTCGCCCTTCTCGCCAACGCCGGCGCCAGCATGGGCTCTGCCGGACGAAGACTGGCGCAACCTTCCTGGAGAGATCGCGTTCCCTTCCGCAATCGGCGGCGGGGCGCGCCCGGCCGCCATCGTCTTGAGGACGCGCAGGGCATGACACGGCGACAGAACAACGGCACGGAGCCGAACCTTGAAGGCCGCGTCGTCATTGAAGACGTGGCGCCTGGCGTCGACGGCGGCCTATGGCCCGCCAAACGCATTCAGGGCGAGACCGTTCATGTCTTTGCGGATGTGTTCAGCGACGGGCATGACACGATCGACGCGGACCTGCTCTGGCGCGCGCCTACGGGGGCGTGGTCGCGCACGCCCATGCGCCTTGTGGAGAATGATCGCTGGACGGGCGGCTTCAAAGCGAAGGAGCTCGGCGACCATGTCTTCGCGATCGAAGCCTGGCGCGATCCGTTCGCCACCTGGGCGGCGGATGTAGAAAAGAAGCGGCGCGCGGGCCGCGACGTCGCGCTTGAGATCAGCGAAGGCACCGACTTACTGGCGCAAACGCAGGACGAAAACGGGCGCCGCCTGCACGCCCATGTGGCCGCTCTCGGCGCAGCCCATGTCGCGCAGGCGCTTGAGATTCTCCTCGCTGAGGACACGCGCGCGCTGATGCGCGCCAGCGGCCCGCGCGACGGCGTCTCACGCTCGGCGGACTTTCCTCTGCGCGCGGAACCAGCGCTCGCAGGCTTCTCATCCTGGTATGAGATGTTCCCGCGTTCGGCTGCAAACGACCCATCGCGTCATGGACGTTTTCAAGACGTGATCGCCCGGCTCGACGACATTCGCGCCGCTGGCTTCGACGTGCTCTACTTTCCCCCAATCCATCCCATCGGCCGAACGAACCGCAAGGGCCGCAACAATGCGCTGACGGCGGGACCAGATGATCCCGGCAGCGTATACGCCATTGGCGATTCCAGCGGCGGGCATGAGGCCGTGCACCCGGAGCTTGGAACGCTGGAGGGTTTCCGCGCCCTTGTCGGCGAAGCCCGCGCCCGCGGTCTCGAGATCGCGCTCGATTTCGCCATTCAATGCTCCCCCGATCACCCATGGATCGCGCAACATCCTGACTGGTTCTCCTGGCGCGCGAACGGCTCCATCCGGTTCGCGGAGAACCCGCCCAAGACATACGAAGACATCGTGAACGTGCGCTTCGACGGACCAGCCCTTCCGGCCGCATGGCGCGCCTGGCGGGATGTGGTCGCCTTCTGGATCGCACAGGGCGTACGTATTTTCCGCGTCGACAATCCGCATACGAAGCCCCTGCCCTTCTGGCGCTGGCTGATCGGCGAGATCAATCGCGCCCATCCCGACGCGATCTTCCTGTCAGAGGCCTTCACACGGCCGAAAATGATGAAACGACTCGCCAAGATCGGATTTCAGCAGAGCTACACCTATTTCACATGGCGCAACACGAAGCGCGAGATCATCGACTATATCCTGGAACTCGAGGGGCCGATGAGCGAGTATTTCCGGCCGAATTTTTTCGTCAACACGCCCGACATCAATCCCTTTTATCTGCAAACAAGCGGCAGGCCGGGCTTCATCGTGCGAGCGACGCTGGCCGCGACCCTTTCGACCAACTGGGGACTCTATAGCGGCTTTGAATTGTGCGAGGCCGCAGCCCTGCCCGGGCGCGAAGAATATCTCCATTCGGAAAAATATGAATTGCGCGCGCGCGATTTCAACACGCCTAAGTCCATCATGCCGCATATCAGCCGGCTGAACGCCATTCGCCGCGCCCATCGCGCCTTGCGGACGCGCGGACCAACGCTCTTCCTCAACGCATGGCACGACGACGTGCTTGCTTTCGCGCGCCTTGCGCCTGATCGCTCCGAAGCCATTCTCGTCATGGTTAATCTCAACCCCCACCATCGGCGCGAATGCGCCTATGAGGCGCCCCTGTGGGAGTTCGGCCTGCCCGATCACGCAGCGGTGGAGGTCGACGATCTCCTTCATGGCGGGCGTTTCCGCCTGCATGGCAAGACCCACCAGATCGCGCTGGATCCGCAGCGCAATCCCGTGATCGTCTGGCGTCTGCTCAATCCGGCGGGCGGGGGGCGCCCATGAGCGCGCGGACGGCGGCGAACTGGTACCGCGATGCGATCATCTATCAATTGCACGTCAAGTCGTTCTTCGATTCCAACGGAGATGGAATCGGCGATTTCGCAGGCGTGAGCGAAAAACTTGATTATGTGCGCGACCTCGGCGCCACTGCGATCTGGCTCATGCCCTTTTATCCCTCGCCCTTGCGCGACGACGGCTATGACATTGCGGATTATCGCGGCGTGAACCCAGCCTATGGGGCCATGCGCGATTTTCGCCGCCTCGTTCGCGAGGCCCACGCGCGCGGCGTGCGGGTCATCACTGAGCTGGTCATCAACCACACGTCAGACCAGCACCCCTGGTTCCAGCGCGCGCGTCAGGCGCGCCCGGGCTCAGCGCTGCGCGATTTCTACGTCTGGTCGCAGACGGACCGACTCTATCGCGACGCGCGGATTATCTTTCTGGATTCGGAAAGCTCGAACTGGACATGGGATCCGACGGCGAAAGCCTACTACTGGCACCGCTTCTATAGCCACCAGCCGGACCTGAATTTCGACAATCCGCGCGTGCTCGAAGCCGTGCTCGACACGATGCGCCACTGGCTCGACATGGGCGTTGATGGATTGCGGCTCGACGCCATCCCCTATCTCATTGAGCGTGACGGGACGAATTGCGAGAACCTGCCGGAGACTCATGCCGTGATCCGCCGTATCCGCGCCGCTCTGGATCGCGAATATCCCGACCGCATGCTGCTCGCCGAAGCCAATCAATGGCCGGAGGAGACGGCGGCCTATTTCGGCGCAGGCGACGAATGCCACATGGCGTTCCACTTTCCACTCATGCCGCGCATGTATATGGCGCTCGCCATGGAGGACCGACACCCGATCACCGACATCATGCGACAGACGCCGGAAATTCCCGCCAGCGCGCAATGGGCGATTTTTCTGCGCAATCACGATGAGCTGACGCTGGAGATGGTGACAGACAAAGAACGCGACTATCTTTGGTCGCACTACGCAAGCGACAGTCGCGCGCGCATCAATCTGGGCATCAGGCGCAGGCTTGCGCCGCTTCTCGCCAATGACCGGCGCAAGATCGAACTCCTGAATTTTCTTTTGCTCTCCATGCCCGGCGCGCCGGTGATCTATTACGGCGATGAGATCGGCATGGGCGACAATATATATCTGGGTGATCGCGACGGCGTGCGCACGCCCATGCAATGGTCTCCCGACCGCAACGCAGGCTTCAGCCGCGCTGATCCCGCGCGCCTCTTTCTTCCCGCCATTCAGGATGCGGTTTACGGCTATGGCGGGGTGAACGTGGAGGCGCAGCTCGCCAGTCCCGCGAGCTTGCTGAACTGGATGCGCCGCATGATCGCGGTGCGGCGCAATTATTCGGCTTTCGGGCGCGGCGGCCTGCGCTTTCTCTATCCTGACAATCGCAAGATTCTCGCCTATCTGCGGGAGTTCGAGAACGAACGCATTTTGTGCGTCGCTAACGTTTCCGGCGCCGCGCAGGCCTGCGAGCTTGATCTGAGCGACTATTCCGGCGCGCATCCGGTTGAATTGACCGGCGGCTCGCGCTTCCCTCCCGTAGGCGTCCTTCCCTACATGCTCACCCTGCCGGCCTACGGCTTCTTGTGGCTTTCGCTGGACGCATCGCGGTCTGCGAGCGAGCGCTTCGGCCCGCAACCGGACGCGGAATTGTTCACCCTCGTTCTGACAGGCGGGGCGGGCGATTTGCTGCGCGGGCGCGAGGGGCAGGCGTTCGAGCAGAACGTCGCGCCGCGTTATCTGCGCGCGCGGCGCTGGTTCGCCGGCAAGAGCGCGCGCATCCAAAGCGTGCGCGCACAGGCGCTCGCTCATCTGCCCGGCCCTGACGCGCGCCGCTCCTATCTGCTCGCGCAGCTCGAGGTGTCCTTTCGCGGACTGGATCCGCAGAGTTATTTTGCGCCGCTTGCGATCAATGAGGAGAGCGAGGAGGACAGCGTGCAGGCGTGGGCCGCCGCGCGCGTGCGGCGGGGCTCGCGCATCGGTCTGGCCTATGACGCGGATGCGGACAGCGCCTTCGGCGGCGCGCTCGCCCGCGCGATGAGCGAGGGGCGCGAATTCGCCTGCCCGCAGGGCGGGCGGATTCTCTGTTTCGCAGATCCGGCTGCGCCGCAGGGGCTTGGCGCGCTCGAGAGTCGCAGGCTCGGCGCTGACCAGAGCAATTCCACGCTGACGCTGGGAGAGGAGGCCGTCATCAAGATTTATCGACGGCTCCAAAAGGGGGGCAATCCCGAAGTGAACTGCGTGCGCTTTCTGACTGAGGGTGGATTCGACGCCGTTCCGCCCTTCTATGGCGCTCTCGTGCATGAAGCCGCCGACGGCGCGCGCACGCCGCTTGCCATCATGCAGAAATTCGTGCGCAATCAGGGCGACGCATGGACCCGCTGGGTCGATATGTTCCGCCGCGCCTTCGAGAGCCTGGTGACGGCGCCGGACGAACAGGAGCCTGATTTCGGCGAGGCGCTCGCCGATTTCCTGCCGCTTGCGGAGCGGCTGGGCGCGCGCACCGCCGACATGCACAAGGCGTTCGCCCGCCCGACGGACGATCCCGCCTTTGCGCGCGAGGAACTCGCGCCCGCCGATCTCGCGCATATGGCGCAGGAGGCGCTGGAGGACGCCAACAAGGCCTTCGACGCGCTTGCGCGTCTGCGCGACCCTTCGCAGGAGACGACCGATCTCGCCGCGCGCGTGCTGACCCGTCGCGGGGAGATCGAGACCGCGCTCACGGATTTTGCGCGCGAACCCGTGCGCGGTCCGAAGATCCGCGTGCATGGGGATTATCACCTCGGCCAGATCCTCATCGTGCAACACGACGTGCGCATCGTGGATTTCGAAGGCGAGCCGGCACGGGCGCCGGAGGCGCGATTCGCCAAGGACACGCCCTGGCGCGACGTGGCGGGCATGATGCGCTCCATCGCCTATGCGGCGGATGTAGCCATTCTTGGCATCGAGGAGCGCCTGCTGACCAACAGCGCGCGCGCGCACGGGTTGGGCGAGGCGGGCGGCGCTTTCGTGGCGCAGGCGTTTCTCGCCGCCTATGAGGCCGCCGCCGAGCCGCTGCTGGCGGCGCCGCTGGGAGAGGCGCGCCGATTGCTTGGGCTTAAGCTTTTGGCGAAAGCGTTGTATGAGATCCATTACGAAGCCGAGTTCAGGCCGCAATGGATCGGCCTTCCCCTGCGTGGCGTTCTCCAGAGACTCGACAGGACAGGTGCGCACGCATGATCGAAGCCGACGAAGCCTTGTCTCCCGACGCGCTGATGGAGCGCTGGCGCGCTGATCCCTTCGGCGTGCTGGGGCCGCATCAGGTCGGGGAGGCTGCGTGGGAGATCCGCGCGCTCGCGCCCCATGCCCGGTCCATGCGCGCCTTCGACGCGCAGTCGGGGGAAGAGCTTGGCGCCTTCGTTCGCGCGCATGAGGAAGGCTTGTGGATCTTGCGGCTCAAGGGGCGGGCGCGCCCTCACTACGAGCTTGAGGCGCACGAGCAGAACGGCGCGCGGCGCCTGCGTGATCCCTATTCCTTCGGCGTGATCCTGCAGGAGGAAGAGCTCGCCGCCGTGCGCGGCGAAGGGCCGCGCCAGCCTTACGAAGTTCTCGGCGCGCATCTGCGCGCGGTCGGCGACGCGCAGGGCGTGCTCTTTGCGCTGTGGGCGCCAAACGCCGCGCGCGTCAGCGTGGTTGGCGACTTCAACCACTGGGACGGACGCACGCACGCCATGCGCCTGCGTCACGCTTATGGCGTTTGGGAATTGTTCATACCCGGCGCAGCGCGCGGCGCGCTCTACAAATTCGAAATCGCGGACGCAAATGGCGCGCTCCTGCCGTTGAAAGCGGACCCTTTCGCTTTTCGCGCTGAGCGCCCACCCGCCACCGCCTCCATCGTCGAAGGCCTGCCCGCCCCCGCCTGCTCGCCCCCGCCAACGCAAGGACGCCGCGAGAAGTCCGCGCGTGAGCGGGCGATCTCGATCTATGAATGCCATCTCGGCTCATGGATGCGCGTGAGCGAAGACAATGGGCGCCCACTCACCTGGCGCGAACTGAGCGAGCGGCTTCTGCCCTATGTGGAGGACATGGGCTTCACCCATATCGAGCTGCTGCCCATCACCGAATTTCCGTTTGATGGATCGTGGGGCTATCAGCCGATCTCTCTTTATGCGCCCACAAGCCGTTTCGGCCCGCCGGAGGATTTCGCCCATTTCGTCGCCTGCGCCCATGCGCGCGGGATCGGCGTGCTGCTCGACTGGGTGCCGGCGCATTTCCCCGGCGACGCGCATGGGCTCGCGGCATTCGACGGCACCCACCTTTATGAACATGCAGATCCGCGGCAGGGCCTGCATCAGGATTGGGGCACGCTCATTTATAATTTCGGGCGAAAAGAGGTCGCCGCTTTCCTCATCGCCAACGCCCGCTTCTGGCTGGAGCGCTATGGGCTCGACGGGCTGCGCGTGGATGCGGTGGCCTCCATGCTCTATCTCGATTATTCGCGAAAAGACGGACAATGGGTGCCCAATCGATACGGCGGCAATGAGAATCTCGAAGCGATCGACTTTCTGCGCCGCATGAACGAAGTCGCTTATGGCGCATGTCCCGGCGCGATCACTGTGGCGGAGGAATCAACCGCCTGGCCCGCCGTTTCCCGCCCAACATGGGCGGGCGGGCTCGGCTTCGGCTTCAAATGGAACATGGGCTGGATGCATGACACGCTGCGCTATATGTCGCGCGATCCCATTCACCGCCGCCACCATCATCAGGACCTCACCTTCGGCCTGCTCTACGCCTTCTCGGAGAATTTCATTCTGCCGCTAAGCCATGACGAAGTGGTGCATGGCAAACGAAGCCTCATCGGCCGCATGCCCGGCGACCGCTGGCGGCGCTTCGCCAATCTGCGCGCCTATTACGGATTCATGTGGGCGCATCCGGGAAAAAAGCTCCTCTTCATGGGCGGGGAGTTTGCGCAGGAGAGCGAATGGAACCACGATGCAAGCCTCGACTGGCGCTTGCTTGAAGACCCCATGCACCACGGCGCGCAAGCGCTGGTGCGCGCGCTCAACCACGTCTATCGCCGCGTTCCAGCCTTGCATGAACGCGATTGCGAGGCCGATGGATTTCAGTGGATCGTCGGCGATGACCGCGATAATTGCGTCCTCGCCTTCGCGCGTTTCGACAAGGCGCGCGAGACGATGATCATCGCCGTGTGCAATTTTACGCCCATGCCGCGCTATGATTATCGCATCGGCGCGCCGCGCGCGGGTTTCTGGCGCGAGATCGTCAATACGGATGCGGCGATCTATGGCGGCTCGGGGCTGGGCAATGGCGAGGGCCTGCGCACGCAGGATCAGGAAAGCCATGGCTTTCCCTGTTCTCTCAGCCTGCTCTGTCCGCCCCTCGCCACCATCTATCTTGAATGGACGCAAGCCTGACCCGCGCGGGAACAAGCGCAAGCCTCCCCGCATTGCCTGCCCATGAGGCCCGCGCCAGCCAGACCTGAATCTGCTTCGCCCGCCCAAACGCCAGCTCCGACGCTGAGCGCGCCCGCCATTCTGCGCGCGGGCGAGACATGCGGACGCATCGCCCATGCGCCACGCGCAGCCGCGCTCATCGACGGCGCGGATTACTTCCTGCGGCTGGAGCAGGCGCTGAAGGCTGCGCGTCGCAGCGTGCTCATTCTCGGCTGGGATTTCGACCATCGCATCCGCCTGCGGCCCGACGATCCGAAGGGGCTCGCCCTTAGCGCATTCCTGCGCGGGCTTGTGGAAGCGCGCCCGGAGCTTGAGATTCGCGTGCTCGTGTGGAGCGTGGCGGTTTTGCATGCGCCAAGCGAGCCCACGCAATTGCTGCTGGGCGCAGGATGGGAGAAGCATCCACGCATCAGCGTCAAACTCGATTCCTTCCATCCGATCTATGCGGCGCATCATCAAAAGATCGTGTGCGTGGACGATGCCCTTGCTTTCGTCGGCGGCATGGATCTCACCGTGCGGCGTTGGGACCGCCGGCCGCACGCGCCTGATGATCCGCTGCGCCTGAGCCCGGAGGGCGCGCCCTATCGCGCCATTCACGACGCGCAGATGGTCGTTGACGGCGAGGCGGCGCGCGCGGTGGCGCAGATCGCCCGCGCGCGCTGGAGGCGGGCGACAGGAGAGCGCGCCGAGCTTGTGACGATGCAAAACCCCGCGCATGACCTCTTGCCTGACGATCTTGAGCCCGATTTCACTGACGTTCTCGTGGGCGTCGCGCGCACTGCGCCTGCGGGGCCGGGCGAAAGCGAAGTGCGCGAAGCAGAGGCGCTGACGCGAGCCTGCCTGCGCGCGGCGCAACGCTGCGTTTATATTGAAGCGCAATACATGACCTGCGCTTTCGTCGGCGCCCTGCTCGCGCAGGCATTGCGCCGGCCGGATGGGCCTGACGTTTTCGTGCTGATGACGCGAGAATCGCGCGGATTGGCCGAACGGCTGGTGATGGGGCGCAACCGCGACCGGCTGATGCGCCGGCTCAAACGCGCGGACCCCTATGATCGGCTGCGCGTCTGTTATCCGGTGGTCTCGGGCGAGCCTGTGATGGTTCATTCCAAGCTCATCATCGTGGACGATGTCTTCGTGCGCATCGGCTCCTCCAATCTCAACAACCGCTCCATGGGCCTCGACACGGAATGCGATCTCGCGATCGAGGCGCGGGACGCGCGCACGCGCGCCGCCATCGCCGATCTGCGCCGACGGCTCATCGCCGAACATCTCGGCGCCTCGCCGCTGGAGGTCGAAGCGCAGGAATCCGCCAGCGGCGGCTCAATGACGCGCGCGCTCGAAGCCCTGAACGAGGCGGGCAAAGCGGGAACGGGCCTGCGCTGTTTCGAGGCGATGACTGCGCCCGGCCCCACGCGGCCTGTGTTCGGCACGCGCCTGCTTGATCCTGCGCGCCCCTTCGAGCCGTTCTGGCTGCTCCGGCGCCGCAAGCGACCCTAGCGCGCGCGCAGGCGCCATTCGCTCCATGCGAGCAAGGCGAGCCCCAGCGTAAGCGGCGCGAAAAAATATGCGCAGCGGAAGAGCACGAGGGCGGCGAGCACGCGCGGGCCCGGCACAAGCGCGCTGACGACCGTCTCAATCACGCCCAGCCCGCCGGGCGCATGGGAGACCAGCGTCGCAGCATTGGCGGCGGCGTAGGCGGCGGCGACGTGCAGGTAATCGGCGGGCGCAAAGGCCCGCAGCGCCTGATGCAGACAGGCGGCGACACAGGCGAAATTGATCGCCCCGACGACGGTTTGCGCTAGGGCGAGGCGCGGCGTCGGCAGATAAAGGCGCCAACCGCGCAGGCTGATCCGCGCGCGCCAGAACGCGCAGGCGACGATCCAGAGCGCGCAAACCAGAAGCAGGCCCAGGCCGAAGCCTCGCGCGACGGCAGGCGCGAAGCCCAGCGCCTCCAGCCCCCGCGGCGCAAGAAGCAGCGCGACGCCCGCAAGCGCGCACAGCCCGAGCCCGACCGTGGCCGCGCAAAAGGCGATGAGGCGCGCGACCTCCTGCGCCTCCAGCCCCCAGCGCGCGTAGAAACGATAGCGCAAGGCGCCGCTGGAGACTGCGGCGAAGCCGATGTTGTGACCCAGCGAGAGCGCAACGAAAGACGCCTGCGCCGCCTTCCGCCATCGCAGCGGATGGCCTGCGTAGCGTGCGCCCAGCCAGTCGAACAGGGTGAGGCAGAAATAGCTCGCCGCGGCGAAGCCGAGCGCGGCGATGATGCGCATCGGCGCAGCTTCGGCGAGCGCTGCGCGCAAATCCGCAAGCGAGGTCTGCGAGAGCGTGCGGGCGAGCAGCGCGGCCGCGAGGCTAACGCCGAACAAGGCGAAGGCGATGCGCGCGAGGGCGCGCCAATTCGCTGCTTCCGGCTTTTGCGCTCCGGCCTCGGCTTCGCCCGACATGAGCGGCTAACGCGCGAGCGCGCCGGCCGATCCCTTCGCGCGCTCACCCGTGGGCGACAGCCGCGCCTGCGGCGGACGCGTGGCGCAGGGCGGACGGGCGCAAGGTGAAATCCACCACCAGCGGCAGGTGATCAGATGCGATGCGCGCCTCACGCGTGCGCAAGGTCTCGGCGCGCGACACCTCGACGCCGCGGCTCACGAACACATGGTCAAGGCGCAGGAACGGCAGGCGCGCAGGAAAAGTCGCCTGCGGCTTGCGACGCTGGCCGATGCATTGCGCGTCGTGCAAAGCCGCCGACAAGCGGCCATAGACGCGCGAGCGCGGAATGGCGTTTAAATCGCCCACCAGCATCACAGGCTCACGGCAGGCGGGACCGCCGATCCACTCGGGCCCGAGCAGAGCCTCCACCTGCACGAGACGCTCATGGCCGCGCAGGCCCAGATGGGTGTTGACCACGTGCAATTCGGCGCCGCCCACATGCACCGCAGCCCAGACGGCGCCGCGCGGCTCAAGCCTTGTGAGCGGGCCAACGCCCGGCAAAGCCCCACCCTTGATGAAGCGCGAGGGGCGCGCCGTAAGAATGGCGTCGCCATAGGCTTCCTCCATCACGCGATAGGCGGGATGGAAATGGTGCGTCATGCCAAGCGCGCGCGCGATGACGTCGGCCTGATCAACGCGGCCCGTGCGCGAGCGCCGGATGTCGAGCTCCTGCAAAGCAATGATGTCGGCGTTAAGCTCGCCCAGAACGCGGGCGACGCGTTCCGGCGAGCATTTTCCGTCACGACCGACGCAGCGATGGACATTCCAGGTGACGAGGCGCGGCACGTCTTGTCTCCACGAGCGCGTAAACGGCATGAACGCGGACGCAGACGTTGAAACGCAAAAGGCGGAGCTTTCGTTCAGCGCGAACGCAGGCTCAGGCGCGCAGCCCTCCGCTGCGCTCAATGAAGGCGGCGATAACGTCGAGCCCGACGCCCGTGCGCATATTGGCGAAGACGAAGGGCCGCGCGCCGCGCTGACGCTTCGCGTCCGCCTCCATCACCGAAAGATCAGCGCCCACCATGGGGGCGAGATCGATCTTGTTGATGACGAGCAGATCGGAGCGCGTGACGCCCGGCCCGCCCTTGCGCGGAATTTTTTCGCCCTGCGCCACGTCGATCACATAGATGGTGATGTCCGCCAGTTCAGGGCTGAACGTGGCGGCGAGATTGTCGCCGCCCGATTCGATGAGGATGAGATCGAGCGCGGGAAATTTAGCCCGCATCTGCGCGACCGCGTGCAGGTTGATCGAGCAATCCTCGCGGATGGCCGTGTGGGGGCAGCCGCCCGTCTCCACGCCCATGATGCGCTCCTCCGGCAAGGCGCCGGCGGCGGTGAGGATGCGCGCGTCCTCCTTGGTGAAAATGTCGTTGGTGATGGCGCAAATGTCATAGACGTCGCGGAAGCGTTTGCACAACGCCTCCATCAGCGCCGTCTTGCCGGCGCCCACCGGCCCGCCGATGCCCACGCGCAAGGGTCCGTTCTGGTTCATGATCGAAACAGCCTCGAATATTGGGTTTCGTGACGCAGGGACGCGAGATCGACCCGGAAGGCGCAGCCGCCGAGCTCATCGAGATCGCCCGCTTCGCTCTCCTGCGCGACGCGCGCGGCGAGCGGGGCGAGGCGCGCGAGCACGCTCTGCCCCTCGGTCTGGCCCACCACGCTCAGGCGCACGGCGGCGGAAATGAGATTGGCGGCGAAGGCGGCGAGAAATCCATCGAGCGCCGGACGCAAGGGGAGCCCATGGGCGCCGGCGGCCGCCGCGAAGCAAACCACATAAGGCGCCTGCGCGCCCATGGCCTCACAAGCTTGCGCAAACAGGGGATGCGGCCACGCGGCCGACGTGGCGTCGCGAAACGCCGCGCCCTGCTGCACGCTCTCAAGCCTGCGCTCGCGCGAAGGAGCAAGCGCGCAGGCGAGCTGCGAGATCTCCCGCAGGCGCGCCATGTCCTGCGCCTGAACCGCGCGCCATGCGGCGGCGAAGAGAAGCGCGTCGTTGCGTCCTGACCCGTGTTCGAGAACCTGCTCCACCCAGTCGCGCAGACTCACGCCGTCGCTGACGTCGCCCGCCTCCACCGCCCATTCAAGGCCATGGGAATAGGCGAAGGCCCCCACAGGATAGGCGGGCGACAGCCATGCGAACAGCGCGAGCGAGGACTCACCCATGTTTGTGTCCGTGATCGTGCTTGTGATCGTGACCGTGCGCATGATCGTGCGCATGATCGTGCTTTTGATCATGTTTGTGGTCGTGACCATGTTTATGGTCATGCGCGTGACCGTGATCGTCGCAGCCGCAGGACTCGTCATGCTTGTGACCGTGATGCGCATGATCGTGGTGGGCATGATCGTGATGCGAATGGCCGTGATGCGCGTGATCGTGCGCAGGCTCCGGCGCCTCATAGGCGCCTGTGTCCGGCTCGAAGGGCGCCTCGATGTGGCTCACCTTCGCGCCAAGGCCGCGCACCATCTCCTCCAGCACATGATCGCGGCGGATGCGCAGGCGATTGGCGAGAATCTCCGCCGGCGCGTGGCGGTTGCCGATGTGATAGGCGACGCGGGCGAGCTGGCGCGCATCGGCGCAGCGCGCTTCCGCCAGTTCTTCCGGCGCGGCGACGATTTCGATCAGCCGCCCGTCCTCCAGCACCAGCGCGTCGCCGCAGCGCAGAACCACGGCGTCGGGCAGGTCGAGCAGGAATTCGGTTCCGCGCGTCGCCTTCATCGCGACGCGGCGGCGATGCCGGCCTTCGTAATCCAGCACGATCGTGTCGGCCGGCGTCGCGCGCCAGGCGCCTTTGGTGGAGATGAAGTTCGCACGGATCATGGTCGTTTCCTTATAGGCTCGCCGCTGCGCTCAGGCCGACGCGCCTGCTGGCGCGTCCTTCGTCCCTTCGTACAGGGCGCGCTCAATACATGAAATAGCGTTGCGCCATGGGCAGGACGGTCGCCGGCTCGCAGGTCAGAATCGCGCCGTCCGCCTTCACCACATAGGTCTCGGGGTCCACCTCCACCTTGGGCGTGGCGGAATTGTGGATCATGTCAGCCTTGGAGATCCCGGAGCGCACGTTCTCCACGGCGGCGAGCTTCTTGGCGAGACCGAGCCGGCTCGCGAGGCCGGCGTCGATGGAGGCCTGCGACACGAATGTGAGCGAGGTCTGCGCCACCGCCTTGCCATAGGCGCCGAACATGGGCCGGTAATGCACGGGCTGGGGCGTGGGGATGGAGGCGTTGGGATCGCCCATGGGCGCGGCGACGATGACGCCGCCCTTCACCACGCAATCGGGCTTTACGCCGAAGAAGGCGGGCGACCAGACCACGAGATCGGCGAGCTTGCCCTCCTCCAGCGAGCCGATGTGACGCGACACCCCGTGAGCGATGGCGGGGTTGATCGTATATTTCGCGACATAGCGGCGCGCGCGCAGATTGTCGTTGTCGCCGCGCTCCTCCTTCATGCGCCCGCGCTGGCGCTTCATCTTGTCCGCGGTCTGCCATGTGCGGATGACGACTTCGCCGACGCGGCCCATGGCCTGCGAGTCCGACGACATCATGGAGAGCGCGCCGATGTCGTGGAGAATGTCCTCCGCCGCGATGGTCTCCTTGCGGATGCGGCTTTCGGCGAAGGCGAGATCCTCGGTGATCGAAGGATCGAGATGGTGGCAGACCATCAGCATGTCGAGATGTTCGTCGAGCGTGTTGACGGTGAAGGGCCGCGTGGGATTGGTGGAGGACGGCAAGACGTTCGGCAGGCCGCACACCTTGATGATGTCGGGCGCATGGCCGCCGCCCGCGCCCTCGGTGTGGAAGGCGTGAATCGTGCGGCCCTTGAAGGCGGCGATCGTATCCTCCACGAAGCCGGATTCATTCAGCGTGTCGGTGTGGATCATCACCTGCACGTCGAATTGATCGGCGACCGTGAGGCAATTGTCGATGGCGGCCGGCGTCGTGCCCCAGTCCTCATGCAGTTTCATGGCGCAGGCGCCCGCGAGGATCTGCTCCTCAAGCGCCGCGGGCGTCGCCGCATTGCCCTTGGCGGCGAAGCCGAGGTTCATCGGAAAGGCTTCGGCCGCCTCGATCATGCGCGCGATGTGCCAGGGGCCCGGCGTGCAGGTGGTGGCGAACGTGCCATGCGCCGGCCCCGTGCCGCCGCCGAGCATGGAGGTGACGCCGGACATGAGCGCCTCCTCGATCTGCTGCGGGCAGATGAAATGAATGTGGCTGTCGAAGCCGCCGGCGGTGACGATCTTGCCTTCGCCGGCGATCACCTCCGTGCCCGGTCCGACGATGATGTCGACGCCCGGCTGAATGTCGGGATTGCCGGCCTTGCCGATCTTCGCGATGCGCCCGTCCTTGAGGCCGATGTCGGCCTTCACGATTCCCCAGTGATCGAGAATGACCGCATTCGTGATCACCGTATCGACGGCGCCTTGCGCGCGCGAAGCCTGCGACTGGCCCATGCCGTCGCGAATGACCTTGCCGCCGCCGAACTTCACCTCCTCGCCATAGATGGTGAAATCCTTCTCCACCTCGATGAAAAGCTCGGTGTCGGCGAGGCGGATGCGATCGCCTGTCGTGGGGCCGAACATATCGGCGTAGGCGGCGCGGGAGATGCGTGCTGGCATGGGAAAGCCCTCTGCGTCAGCGGCTCACAGGCCGCCCATGACCTTCTGCTGAAATCCGAACACGCGGCGCGCGCCGGCGAGCGCGACGAGCGTCACTTCACGCGTCTGGCCCGGTTCAAAGCGCACCGCCGTTCCGGCGGCGATGTCGAGACGAAACCCGCGCGCCTTCTCGCGATCAAAGCGCAAGGCGGCGTTCGTCTCGTAGAAATGATAATGCGAGCCGACCTGAATGGGCCGGTCTCCCGTGTTGGAGACGGTGAGCGTCAGCGTTTCGCGACCTTCGTTGAGGGCGAGCTCGCCCTCCTGCACGATGATTTCGCCGGGGATCATGGCGGCTCCTTAGCGGATGGGTTCGTGAACGGTGACGAGCTTGGTGCCGTCGGGAAAGGTCGCCTCGACCTGCACATCGTGAATCATTTCGGCGACGCCCTCCATCACCTGCGCACGGGTGACGACATGGGCGGCCGCCTCCATGAGATCGGCGACGGAGCGCCCGTCGCGCGCGCCCTCCAGCACGAAGTCGGTGATGAGCGCGACGGATTCGGGATGATTGAGCTTCACGCCGCGCGCGAGCCTGTTGCGCGCCACCATGGCGGCGAGCGAGATGAGCAGTTTGTCTTTTTCGCGCGGCGTGAGGTTCATGAAAAGGCTCGCTTCACGTCAGGTTGACCAGGATCGCGGCGGCGCGCCGCCGGGCAGAAGGCGAAGAGCGCGCTCCATGGCCTTGCGCGCGCCAAAGGCGTCGGGCGCGAGGAAACGGGCGAGCAGCAGCCCCTCAAAACAGGAAGCGCCCGCTTCGCAGGCGGGCGCGTCGGGGCCCTGCGCGGAAAAGCTCTCGCGCAGAGCGTCGAGATGGTCGGCCGCGTCAGGCGCGGCGTAGAGCAGGAGGCCGGCCGCGCGCGCGCCATTCCCCGTCGCTTTGGCGGCGAGGCGCGCCATGGCGTCGCCGCAAACGCGCGCCGAGTCGGCCCAGACGAGCGCGCCTCCGCGCCGCAGGCGCCAATGATCCGCCCAGTCGAGCGTGCGCACATCTTCGCCCATGGCGGCGCGGCCGAACACCACGAGATCACACAGAACAAATCGCGCCTGCTCATTCAGGTCGATCTCCACGCGCCGGCGCAGGCGCGCGCCGTCGTAGAGGATCGTCTCCTGCGGCAGAATGCAAAGCTGCGCGCCTGCCTGCGCCTCAAGGCGCATGTCGGCGCGGGTGGGCGCGCCGAGCGCGCGATAGACTTTCTCCGCCGCCGCCGTGGTGAAAACGACCTGGGCGCCCGGCTCCGCGACGATCTCCACCTCATAGGAATCGCCGCCCGCCATGCCCCCGGCGACATTCACCGCCACCGCGTCGAGCCGCGCGCGATCTTCGCCCGGAAAGCGCAGGCGCAAGGCGCCCTCCTCGCGCACCACGGCGCGGCGCGTGCGCCCCTCCGCCACATGGGCGCGCAAGGCCAGACGCGCGCGGGCGCGAATGGCGGCGAGCGGATCGCCAGCCGGCCCGTCGCCGCCGGGGGCCCCGCCGCCCTCCTCGCGCTCAGATCGCGATGCGCTTGCGTACATCCTCACCCTGCAATTCCGCCCTGCCGCCGGACATGACCACCTCGCCGCGCTCCAGCACGACGAAAGAATCAGCAAGCTCGCGGGCGAAGTCGAAATATTGCTCCACGAGCAGGATGGCCATCTCGCCCTTCCGGCGCAAGTAGTCGATCGCGCGGCCGATGTCCTTGATGACGGACGGCTGGATGCCCTCGGTCGGCTCGTCCAGCACGAGCAGTTTCGGTCGGGCGACAAGCGCGCGGGCGATGGCGAGCTGCTGCTGCTGGCCGCCGGACAGATCGCCGCCGCGCCGGCCCATCATCTCGGCGAGCACGGGAAAGAGGTCGAAAATTTCATCGGGGACGAAGCGCTCGCGCCGGCTCAAAGGGGCGAAGCCCGTCTCAAGATTCTCCTTCACGGTCAGCAGAGGGAAGATCTCACGGCCCTGCGGCACATAGGCGACGCCGCAGCGCGCGCGCTCGAAAGCAGGTAGGCGCGACAGGTCGCGTCCGCCAAGCTCGACCCGCCCGCCGGCGATGGGCTGATGGCCGACGATGGCGCGCATGAGCGAGGTTTTGCCCACGCCGTTGCGCCCCAGAACGCAGGCGACTTCGCCCACCTTCGCCTCCACGCTCACCCCGCGCAGAGCGCGGGCGGCGCCGTAATAAAGATCGACGTTCTCAACCTTCAGCATCATGGGCTCCGTCGATCACCGGCCGAGATAGACTTCAATGACGCGGTCATCGGCGGCGACGCGGTCAAGCGACCCTTCAGCGAGGACCGAGCCTTCGTGCAGACACGTCACCTTGCAGTCGAGCGCGCGCACGAAAGCCATATCGTGCTCGACCACGATCACCGTATGGGCCTTGTTGATCTCGCGCAGGAGCGCGGCGGTCTGCTCGGTCTCGCCGTCGGTCATGCCGGCGACGGGCTCATCGACGAGAAGGATGGCGGGATCCTGCGCAAGCAACATGCCGATCTCCAGCCATTGCTTCTGGCCGTGGGAAATTTCACCCGCCAATCGCGCGCGATGGTCGATCAGCCCGGCCGTGAGCAGAATTTCATCCACCCGCTCGCGCGCGACCTTGTTGCGCCAGCCGAACAGCGAGGCGAAAGGTCCGCGCGGGCCTTTGAGCGCGAGCAGCACATTGTCGGCGACGGTGTGGCTCTCGAACACGGTGGGCTTTTGAAACTTGCGGCCGATGCCCAGCTCCGCAATGGCGGTTTCGTCGAGCTTCGTCAGATCATGGCGGCCGTGATCGAACAACACGTCGCCCTCATCAGGCCGGGTCTTGCAGGTGACGATGTCCATCATCGTCGTCTTGCCTGCGCCATTGGGGCCGATGATGGCGCGCATCTCGCCGGGCGCGATATAGAGCGAGAGATTACGAATGGCCTTGTAGCCGTCGAAACTCACGCTCACCCCATCGAGATAAAGCAGCGCCTGCGTGACGGAGAGCGGACCTGTCGCCGCGCTCTCGAACGCGGCGGGATCGACGGGGAGAATTTCGGTCGGCGCGGCGTTCATGCGTTTCGCTCCAAAGCGGCTGCGCTTTTGTCCGCCTCTTGCGCGGCACGCGCGCGACGGCGTTCGCCGATGGCGTTGAGCGCGCCGACGATTCCCTTCGGCAAGACCAGCGTGACGAGGATGAACAGGGCGCCCAGCATGAACAGCCAATAGGGCGCGAGCGCGCCCGTGGTGAACCACGTCTTGAGGAAATTGACGACGACGGCGCCCAGAGCCGCGCCCACCAGCGTGCCGCGCCCGCCGACCGCCACCCAGATCACCGCTTCGATGGAATTGGCCGGCGCGAACTCCGATGGATTGATGATGCCGACCTGCGGCACGTACAAGGCGCCGGCGAGACCGGCCATAGCGGCCGACAGAGTAAAGGCGAGGAGTTTATAATGCTCCACCCGATAGCCGAGAAAGCGCGTGCGGCTCTCCGCGTCTCGCACCGCCACCAGCACCTTGCCGAAGGAGGTCGTCACCATCCAGCGCGCCAATGCGTAGCAAAGAATCAGCGCCAGCGCCGTGAACGCGAACAGCGCCGCGCGCGTGCCCTGCGCCTGAATGTTGAAGCCAAGAATATCCTTGAAATCGGTGAGTCCGTTATTGCCGCCAAAGCCCATGTCGTTGCGGAAGAAGGCGAGCAGCAACGCATAGGTCATCGCCTGGGTGATGATGGAGAGATAGACCCCCGTCACGCGCGAGCGGAAGGCGAGCCAGCCGAACAGGAAGGCGAGCAGGCCCGGCGCGGCGAGCGCCATCAGCATGGCGAAGGGGAACATGTCGAACCCGTGCCAGAACCAGGGCAGCTCCTTCCAGTTCAGGAAGACCATGAAATCCGGCAGGATGGGATGCGCATAGACGCCGCGGGGGCCGATCTGGCGCATAAGGTACATGCCCATGGCGTAGCCGCCGAGCGCGAAGAACGCGCCGTGGCCCAGCGAGAGAATGCCGCAATAGCCCCAGACGAGATCAAGCGCGAGCGCGAGGATCGCGTAGCACAGATATTTGCCGATGAGCGACATGACGTGCGTCGGCACATGCAGGGCGGAACCGGGCTCGAGCAGAAGATTGCTCGCCGGCACAAGCACCATGGCGGCGGCCAGCACGATGAGGAAGATGCGCCCCGCGCCGTCGAACCGCTCGAAAAGGTAGCGCGCGATCATGCTTCCACCGCCCGGCCCTTGAGGGCGAACAGGCCGCGCGGCCGCTTCTGGATGAAGAGGATGAGCAGGACCAGAATGAGGATTTTGGCGAGCACGGCGCCAGCGAGCGGCTCAAGAAATTTATTGGCGACGCCCAGCGCGAAGGCCGACACCAGCGCGCCCCACAGATTGCCCACGCCGCCGAAGACGACGACCATGAAGGAATCGATAATGTAGCTCTGCCCCAGATTGGGCGAGACATTGTCGATCTGCGAGAGCGCGACGCCGGCGATCCCCGCAAGGCCCGAGCCGAGGCCGAAGGTCATGGCGTCGACCCATGGCGTGCGAATGCCCATGGCCGCCGCCATGCGCCTGTTCTGCGTCACCGCGCGCATGTGCAGGCCAAGCGACGTGCGCTTGAGGGCGACGAGCAAGGCGGCGAACACGACGAGCGTGAAGACGATGATCCACAGCCGGCCCCAGGTGACGGAGAGGCCGAACAGATCGAAGGCGCCTGACATATAGGACGGCGCGCCCACCTCGCGATTGGTGGGGCCGAAGGCCGTGCGCACGGCCTGTTGCAGGATGAGGCTCACGCCCCATGTGGCGAGCAGGGTCTCAAGCGGGCGGCCGTAAAGAAAGCGGATGATTCCGCGCTCAATCGCGATTCCCACGAGGCCAGTCACGAGGAAAGCGAGCGGCAGAGCGACAGGCAGCGAAAGATCGAACCAGCCCGGCGCATGGGCGCGAAACGCCTCCTGCACCACGAAGGTGACATAGGCGCCGAGCATCACCATCTCGCCATGGGCCATGTTGATGACGCCCATCACGCCGAAGGTGATGGCGAGGCCGATGGCCGCGAGAAGCAGAACGGAGCCGAGCGAAAGGCCGTACCACACGTTCTGCGCATGGCCGAGCAAGCGCAGGCGCGCCTCGATGGCGGCCACAGCATCGGCCGCGAGGCTCTTGGCGTCAGCGCTGGCGGAGGCATGGATCGAGCGCAACGCCGCGATGGCGCCGATATCGGCGCGCGCGCGCAGCACGGCGATGGAATCGATGCGCTGTTCATCCGAGGATTTCTCGGCCGCGACGAGAATGGCGGCGCGCGCCTGCTCGAAAGCACGGGATACTGCGGGATTTTTCTCCGCCTTGATCGCCGCTTCAAGCGCAGGAAGGGCGGTCGCGTCGCGGGATTTGAACAGGCCTTCGCCGGCCGCGCGCCGGCGCGCGGGATCAGGCGCAAGCAGAGTGAGCGCGCTCAGTTCGTTCTGGATGGCGCTGCGCAGGCGATTGTTGATGCGCACCGTGGCGAGCCCCGCGGGCGCGGCGGCGACAGGATCGCCGGTCGCAGCGTCGTGAACCACGCCAGCGGCCGTGCGCCAGAACACCTTGCGGCTCGCGGGATCGACGAAGAGGCGAGCGAAGGCGAGCGCTTCTAGAACGGTCTGCGCGCGCGCATCTCCCGACTCGCCCAGCTCTTCGATGGCCTTGCCGGTCTCAGGGAAAGAGTCCTCAGCGAAGCGCGCCAGCGCGCCCGCGTAATCAGCTCGCGCCGCCGGCGCATGCGCCGACAGGATGAAGAAGGAAAGGAACATAGCGCAGAGGGTTTTTAAAACGGACACGATTTCCTCCGCGCGCGCAAACGCCAGCTTCGTTGCTGTTTCACAGAGCAAGAGACGGCCGCCGCAGGACGCGGCGGCCGCCGGTCAAATCGTCAGGAGCCGCACTTGCTGGTCTTGACGTTGAAGTTGCCGCACTTCTTGCCGACCCAGTCGGCCTCGAGGTCCTTCGAGCCATCGAGGAAGTCGGACCAGGCGTCGCCCGCCACGAGATCCTTGGTCTGCCACACCACGTCGAACTGACCATCGGCGCGGATCTCGCCGATCATCACCGGCTTTGTGATGTGGTGGTTCGGCAGCATTTTCGACACGCCGCCCGTGAGGTTCGGCGCCTCGACGCCGACGATGGCGTCGATCACCTTGTCAGGATCGGTGGTTCCGGCCTTTTCAATGGCCTTGATCCACATGTTGAAGCCGACCACATGGGCTTCCATCGGATCATTGGTCACGCGCTTGGGATTTTTGGTGAAGGCCTTCCACTTCTCGATGAATTCCGCATTGGCGGGATTCTTCACGGACTGGAAGTAATTCCACGCCGCGAGATGGCCAACGAGATTCGACGTGTCGACGCCCGCAAGCTCCTCTTCGCCCACGGAGAAGGCGACGACGGGAATGTCGGTCGCCTTCACGCCCTGGTTGGCGAGCTCCTTGTAGAAGGGCACGTTGGCGTCGCCGTTGATTGTGGAGACCACGGCGGTCTTCTTGCCGGCGGAGCCGAATTTCTTCACGTCGGAAACGATGGTCTGCCAGTCGGAATGACCGAAGGGCGTATAATTGATCATGATGTCTTCGGCGGCTACGCCCTTGGCCTTGAGGTAAGCCTCAAGAATGCGGTTGGTGGTGCGCGGATAGACATAGTCGGTGCCGGCGAGCACCCAGCGCTTCACTTCGCCGCCGTCCTTGCTCATCAGGTAATCGACCGCAGGAATCGCCTGCTGGTTCGGCGCGGCGCCCGTGTAGAACACGTTGCGCTCGCTCTCCTCGCCC
>Ga0315899_10001084_pt1 | contig 31537 bp, 16 predicted proteins | sample LakEriMetagenome_2_FD_203518 | JGI IMG/M metagenome (GOLD analysis project Ga0315899, IMG submission 203518) | Freshwater fungal communities from buoy surface, Lake Erie, Ohio, United States - Buoy 4 MA112 | ecosystem: Environmental > Aquatic > Freshwater > Lake | place: USA: Lake Erie, Ohio...
GCTCCGCTATTGTTGGAATTGCCAGAGGCAATTAATAGCGGTAGGGCGCTAGCCGTCCGGTGAGGGCGCTAACCGGGCGGTCGGGTGATGACTTAATCGGGAACGCACCGGGGGGCTCGCGCCCGCTCCGCTATTACTGGAATTGCCAGAGGCAATTAATAGCGGTAGGGCGCTAGCCGTCCGGTTAGGGCGCTAATTTTGAAGTCGCGCTATTTTGGGTCAAGGGGCAACGCCCAACTCGTTTACTTAGCCAAGCCTGCAGAGCCTAGACCTCGCTTCACCTTGAGTTTTCAAGTGCCAACGGCCCGACCGTTTGCTCCTTGCTGATATCCGAACCATCCTAAACGGCCAGACCTTTGCCCCTAGCATCATCGTTTTCTCAATTCCCAGGCCTGCTACTAGGTAAACATAAGACCTTTGGCCCAAAATATCGGTTACTCCGCAACTTCCAAACTTACGCTGCGGGTTGGGATTTTTGGGACTCTCCAATCCAGGTTATCTCTGAGTTCTGGTGCTAGCTGAGAATCATATCGTCAACCGTTTTACCTGATGGAATCATCGGCAGTACGTGCTCCTGGTAAGGTACCTCAACATCCAGAACAAACGCCCCGGGATACTCAATCATCTCCTGTAACGCTGCTTCAAGATCGGACTTCTTGCGAACGGTGGCAGCCCCTAATCCATACCCCTTTGCGATCTTCACAAAGTCAGGATACCGCTCCTGAGCATACGAATGGCACACTGTTGATCCCGGTCCACTCGCCTCCTCGTGGTCAATCGGTCCCAAATAGGTATGTGCTCGGTTGGAACCATGGAATCGATCTTCCCATTGAACCACCATGCCCAAGTGCTGATTGTTAAGAAGCAAAACCTTTACCGGCAACTTCTCACAATGAAGAGTCGCCAACTCTTGGATGTTCATTTGGAACGAACCGTCCCCATCAATGTCAATGACCAGTGCATCCGGATGGGCCGCTTGGACACCCATGGCACAGGGAAGCCCAAAACCCATCGTCCCTAGCCCGCTACTGCTCATCCAGGTCCGCGGCTTGCGAAACTGGAAGAACTGAGCGGCCCACATTTGGTGCTGACCAACACCGACGGTGACATAAGTCTCCCGATCTTTGGTCATATTCGAAAGCGTACGGATCGCGTGTTGCTGAACGATCCCGTCAAAGGTTTGATCGTAGGTAAACGGGTGCTTGGCCTTTAATTCTGCACAATGCTTAAGCCACGCGGAGATATCCTCGGGCGCTTCCACGACTTTGTTTAGCTCCGTTAAAACTTCTTTAATGTTGCCGCGAACCGAGATGTGAGCCACCTTGTTCTTGTTAAGTTCAGAGGGATCGACATCGACGTGCACAATCTTGGCATTCTTTGCAAACGAGGCCAAGTGCCCCGTCACACGATCATCAAATCGCACACCAAAGGCCAACAACAAATCGCAATCCTTTACCGCATAGTTTGCATAAGCACTACCATGCATGCCTAACATGTCCATCGATAACGGTTCGTCGTTAGGATAGACACCTAGCCCCATTACCGTCATCGTGATTGGCATACCGGTTTTCTTAACGAGCTCTCGCAACTCATTGGATGCCTCGCCAGTAACAATGCCACCACCGCAGTAAAGAATCGGACGCTTGCTGTGCTTGATGGCCGCAGCGATCTGACGGATCTGCTCGGGTGCCGGACTCGGTACATTCTTAAGCTTGTAACCAGGTAAATTCATGGGAACATCCCAATCCACCTCACAGCTCTGAAGCTGAACATCTTTCGGAATATCGATCAAAACGGGGCCCGGCCGACCTGTCGTTGCAACGTGAAACGCCTCCTTCATCACGCGTGGCAAGTCTTCCGTTTTGGTCACGAGATAATGATGCTTGGTAATACCACGGCAAATCTCCACCATCGGGGTCTCTTGGAACGCATCCGATCCAATCACCGCCGTAGGAACCTGACCGGTGATTGCCAACAAAGGGATCGAATCAAGCTTGGCGTCAGCGATACTTGTCACCAGATTCGTAGCCCCCGGCCCGCTAGTCGCCATAGCCACGCCAATTTTGCCCGTCGAACGAGCGTACCCCTGAGCAGCAAACGCCCCTCCCTGCTCATGCCGAGGAAGAATGGTTCGGATTTTTTCTTGATACTTGGTCAAGGATTGGTGCAGGGGCATGCTGCAGCCACCAGGATACGCGAATATGACTTCCACGCCATGGTCCACGAGGGACTTGACCACAATGTCGGATCCTGTCATCACGGTGGTCTGGCGGCTATCTGAAACAGAAGTCATTGTCATCTTCTCCAAGTAAAAAAATCGGAATTCAACTAAGGCGTGGAACCTACTCGCGGCTCCTGGGTTCACCCAAAAATCCAATATTTCAGGCACCCCATCTCCAAATCCCCAATCGGGACCACAAGTATAACCCCAAATACGAAAACGGTCGAATCAATATTGCTAATACCGGGACCCATAGTTGGTTTAGGATATTCGCAAACCGTTGGGCCGTTGGCCCGAAAACCACGCGGGGGGCCCATTACCCAGGCCTTCTGCCTGGGCTAGGCAAATCTAAGGCCGTTGGCCCATAAAACCAACGCATCGCGCCGCGATGGTTTTAGGGGCAAAGCCCAGTTCGTTTGCCTAGCCAGGCTGAAGGGCTAGGTAATGACGCAAAGCCAACAACGTTGGCAAACATAGTTTTCCAAGGGACGGAAACATCCGATTTCAGAGATGGTAGGATCCCGTTTGATGCCTAACGGTTTTTGGCCCAACGGGCTTGCATTTGCCTAGCCTAGGCTGAAGGCCTAGGTTTTCGGCCCAATATTTCTTCCAAGGGCCAAAGACCCGACCGTTTGTTCCTTGCTGATATTCACATGACCCATAAACGGCCGGACCTTTGGCCCATAAACCAACGCATCGCGGAGCTATGCAAACTATGCCAACAAGTTTGGCAAACATAGCTTTCCAAAGGGACGGAAACATCCGATTTCAGGGATGGTACAATCTCGCTTGATGCTCCCGCTTTTTTGGGACAAAGGCCTGTCCGTTTTTGAGAACATAAAGACACATCATGCCACAATCACTCGCTCAAGTTTGGTTGCATCTCGTTTTTTCAACGAAAGAACGCCGCCCGTTTTTAGCGGACGAAGCGATTCAAATCGAAATGTATCGCATGTTAGCGTATCACGTTAAGGAATCTGGTTGCATAAGTGCTTCCGTCGGTGGACACATCGATCACGTTCATCTACTCGTGGGATTTTCCCGGACGATTACCATCGCCAAGTTGATCGAGAACATTAAGACAGAAACATCAAAGTGGATTAAAGAAACGGGAAAAGCTTCATCGCTTTTCTCATGGCAATCAGGTTACGGCGCTTTTTCGGTTAGCCATTCCAATCGACACGCAGTGGATCAATACATACGAAACCAAAAGATTCATCATCAGAAGATTTCGTATCAAGATGAGTTTCGACTCTTATGCGCCAAGCATGAAATCGAAATCGATGAGAGATATGTTTGGGATTGATCGCGTTGCCGACGTCCTACCAATCAATCGCAAACGGTTGGGCCGTTGGCCCGAAAACCACGCAGGGGACCCATTACCCAGGCCTTCAACCTGGGCTAAGCAAATCTAAGGCCGTTGGCCCATAAAACAACGCATCGCTCCGCGATGGTTTTAGGGGCAAAGCCCAGTTCGTTTGCCTACCCAGGCTGAAGGGCTAGGTATCGACGCAAAGCCAACAAAGTTGGCAAACATAAATTTCCAAAGGGGAGGAAACATCCGATTTCAGAGATGGTAGGATCCCGTTTGATGCCTAACGGTTTTTGGCCTAACGGGCTTGCATTTGCCTAGCCTAGGCTGAAGGCCTAGGTTTTCGGCCCAATATTTCTTCCAAGGGCCAAAGGCCCGACCGTTTGCAATATACGTGACGATTCAATTCGAGATCGACGAGAAGTATGTCCGGGATTGTTCGTATCACCCCAGAAGTTAACCGCCCGACCAATCAAGCGCAAACCGTTGGGCCGTTGGCCCGAAAACCACGCGGAGGGCCCATTACCCAGGCCTTCTGCCTGGGCTAGGCAAATCTAAGGCCGTTGGCCCATAAAACCAACGCATCGCGCCGCGATGCCAATCCCCAATCCTCCCTGCTCCACGCTCCACGCTCCACGCCTCTCCGGCTTTACAACGATTCCAAAAACACGATGAGGTTTTCCAAATCCTTGTCCGTCAACGCCTCCGTTAACTGATGCTTTTCATCAACTAACACTCCTCGTATTCCCTTGGCTCGATTGTCATGGAACAACATTGGCCCCCTTTGCGATAAACCCTTTAAACTAGGGGGATTGAAAAGATGCTTCTCGTTTTCGTCTTTGATCCCAATATCGTAAACTCCAAACGATGTGTACCGATCGTCCGAATGACACTCGGCACATCCGAACCGCTCAAATACCAATTTACCCTCACGAACTCGGTCGTGATCCACGATGCCTCGCGCCTCGGCAACCGAGGGCAACGGTTCTAGCGACTCCATAAAAGCAACCAAATGCTCGACCTCGTCTTGATCCAACCTCCGATAACTGTTCATGGTCTTTCGAATCGATGCAACTGTTTGTGCTGCTAACGTTTGCTTGTGCCCCAACCAAGTGTACGGAGCTGTATCCTTGACACCACGCAAACTGGGAGTGCGCTTGGGTGCACCGAAGTCGAGATCGCCTAGGTTATCCGACAACTGATGATTCGTGTGGCCATCAATGTGGCACGAGGCACAGGTTAACCAACGATCATGCGAAAGTGTCGCACTATGAAACAGTTGCTCTCCTAATTCTTTCGGCTCCAATGGCCGCATCGCCCCGAGCGAAACCTGACGAACCAGTTTCCGGTTCGAAACGTCCACCACTGAGTAAGTATCGTCAAACTGATTGGCCACGTACAACTCACTCCCGTCAGGAGCCCAAGCGACCGCGGACGGAAACCGCCCCACATCAACGAAACGGAACGCGACCGAGTTCACGTCACCGATCGCGACTTGATCGGTTCCGCCGACCGCGACCGCGACGCGACCCGTTTCTTGATGGACACTTATATCGGTCGGTTCAGCGGCCCCATTTCCTGGAATCCCGACCGGATGGAATCGACCGTTTTTATAGATATTGGCTTCGTCATCATCGAGCAAACGATCGACGTTCACGATTCGGAGATCGTTGGTTAACAAGACACCCCATTGGATTTCTTGTGGGTTCGTTCGAGCATACTCATTGAGAACGGTATGCATGACACCGATCTTTTTTGGTTCGTTTTCTTTTGCTGGGATTTCGACGAGGGAGCGAACCGAGCTACCGAACCAGTCTTTTCGTTTTGTAACTTGATGCGAAGCCGCGTGGATTCGACACGCATCTGCACCGAAGTGATCGGTAACCAAAAGCTCGTCGTCGATCAGCATCATAGCCCCAGGCCAGATAGGAAGATCGATCGTAGCGTCTTTTGCGTGCCCCGTAATCGAATCCGATTCTATGGTCATTGAAAAGACATCCAGCCGTTTCGACCAAACGCAGCTCACATACAGTTTAGCGTTCGCAGAGTCCCACAAGGCTCTTTGCGGGAATTGCGAGGTTGCGAAACTCATTTTCTGTTTTGCATCGGCCCGGTGTTCCGGAGACGGAGTTTCGACAACATGAACAATATGTTGCGCCGAATCGACCACCACAAGAAATTTGCCATTCAAGATGGGAGTGATCGATTCGAGAGAGCCACCGAGGGAGAGTTTTTGATCTAGTTTATGGGTAGTGCGGTTGTAGAAGAGCAAACCACCATCGTTTTTGGTAGCAAGAACGAGTTGATCAGTATGGGGCAAGTGTAGAATCGCGACTGGTTTGCGATAACTTGCCGAATCGTTAAAAGCGTCGGCGGCGGCTTTTTGCGAGGCGCCAAAAAAAAGACCAACCAGCATCGCGATGCAAATGATGCGAGCTAGTTGGTCATGGAATAGATAGACAGAGGGGGTGTTTGGTTGGGTATTCATCCCTTTAATTTAGAGATTTGTCATACCGTGCACAACAGAAATCTGCTGCAAAGCCCCCGCGGAGATGTCTTGTACCCTCAAAGTCACTTTGATTGAAGGCAGTTCATAGGGTGCAGGCGGGATTGACTCTCGCGAGACCGGCATATTATGAACCCCATTTCCGGTTACATCCGGAATGCCAGGGGGAGAAACCAATCCGAATCGTCGCAGACCATTTCGGTACGCGGGCACCACACCTACACTAGTCGTCAGCAAGTCAAAGCGTTCACCATCGATTTCGTAATAATCTGTATATGTATCGAAACTGGGCTGAAACACAAAGGAAGGCAAAGGAGTTTGTGCGAGCGATCCGCCCGACAATAATGCGGGATCCCGCACATAAGCGGGAGAGGCTGAGTTGTTCAACGTAACTATCCCACTACCGTTTCCTCGAAAGAAATCCGAAACACTCGCTCGACCGGCTGGCGTAAGAGCAACAATTGACGGGTGCGATAAGAGCTTGTACCCCCAGCCCATATCCACGTGCGTCCCCAGCGACGCAACCACAGGAGTAGTTCCCGATGCTAGAAGAGTCCCATAGCCCGGATCGCTCGGCACAACAGCAGCATCGTCGGTTCCAGCAATACCGGGTAGAGTTGCGGTCAAATCACCGTAGACGGTATCGTTCCCTGGATGAGCGATTAGCTTCGCTGCTGGATCAAATGCCTTAACATCAAATGCAACAATGTTTGTCGCTACGATTTCGCCGAGAGTCGGCTGATATAGGAAAGCCCCAGTCAAGTCGGTTGTCACACGGCTCCGCATAAAGCACGGGGGGATAAAACCTCGGGCTTGTATCGTCGGAGCGGGATTAATGATCGCTGCCCCAGCTACGGCCCAATTTAGGGTCGTTTGGGTCGCTAACCTAAAGGCCGCAGCCGTATCAGAACCGGCTGCAGATACCCCGAGTTCATCGGTCAAGGCCAACATGGGGAGTAACGTCGCGTCGGGGGTACCTCCACCAGAGACAGTAACCGGATAGGTGAAATGCGCGAATCGATTTTCCGGTAACTGCAGATCCACCAGACTATTGCACTTTACATAAACAGGCCTATTGCCGCCGGACTGTTCGGCTCGTTCCCAAACATGAGGGCTCAAACTGAGATCACAGCGTTGATAAAACTGACTCATCACGAATTTCGCCGTGACGGGATTCTGGCCCGACAAAAGTTGTGGTGCAACCGGATGCTGTATTCCAGCTTGAATTAAACCGCGATAGGTGGAATTTAATGGGAACGGATTGAGATCAATGTCGCTTCGAATCAACTGCACACGACGACAAAGTGCGATTCGATCGGGCATGCCGTCTACGGGAGCCAGATCGATTACCGTTTGATTGATAGTTGTTGGGATATAGGCCCCGGCATAGGGCGTAGGAATAGGCAGTCGGTTGCCCTCAGCCAGTGGCATCATGAACCAAGCAATCTCAGCGTAGTCAGATTCGATCGTGACGTCGGTTGTCCAAGCGTTACGCCAAAAAGTTGCCCCTCCACTGGTAATGGGGGCAATAAAGTTATCAACGATTGGAACCCCAGGAAACAATCCCTCTTTTTCGAATTGATTCAACTGGTTAATGACCATTAACGCTTTAGGTACCGTGCCGCGAAACACATCGCCTGGGCGAGCTTTCGCTGTAAGCTGCAGGATATCGTCGATATCCCCCCATCGACTCCCGGCTAATGGATCCGCCGGAGTAAAATTCGATTGAAGCGCCGTCGCATCCCAAACTGGTCCGTCGTAGTACTTCAAGTATCCACCACCCGGATATGCCTGCGGTGACTTGCCATCCACCGTGCAACGGTCGAGATCCTGACGAACGAGATTCGATAATCCTCGCAACTGATCGCTCAAGTTAAGTCGGGTACGTCCCTCGGACACGGACTCGCTCAAGACCTTGAACCCTTGTGCTAAGGAAAGCATCAAAAGCAGGGTCAAAGTGGTAGCGATCAAAACCTCCACCAATGTTAGACCAGCTCGTAATCGTTTTCGAATTATGAAATTCATTACGGTATCTTCCTTTCCAGAAGAACGGCCTTTTTCACGTTGAGGTCTTCCCCTTGCTTGTATCCAACAGGGATGGAGCGGTCAATAATATAGAAACTTCTCTCGCGTTGTACTCCTCCAGATTCGCTAACGTATTCTTCGCCATAGCCCGTCAACGGGTCATATTCGAATAGCCCCACAGTCACCCAGACTGCGAAAACGTTCGACTGGTTGGAAACTAGGTTAGGCATTCGAATTGCTCGCTGATAAAAATCATACGGCTGAGTAACGTTTACGTGATCCGCCGTGCCAGGTCGATTCAGCAGCATCGGCGTGTTGGTGAGAGCGGCTGTTGACCCGCCAAGATCAGTAGTTCGCAATAATGTGGACTCTACCCCATGTCGTTGTCTCATTCTTGCGTTTGCAACAGGGTCGGGCAGCCTCGGAGCCAAATTGGAGGACAGTGCAGATTTGTAAGCACCAACAAACTGGGTTGGATAATCCGGGTGCAATTCTGGATTAACCACTGTGCCAAAGAAACTGTTGGCCATCACAGGTGTGGCATATCCGCGACGGTTCTCGACAAATGCCGTTCCGAATGCATCGGACACAGTCCCAAATTCTTGGTTTCGATCGTTTCCTGTGTAATAAAGAGTCTCGAGAGCCTTCAAAGCATGGCTTCGAATCGGTGCACCCGACGACCTCTGCGATACCGCAATCGTGTTCAAGTTGATCTTACCTGCAGCCACGTAAGATGGCTTGCTATTGAACGGAGCTAAGTAACTAGGGCCACGATAGCTTTGTGGATCCGATCCATCCCCTAAGTAATACCCTTGCGGGATAAACGAATTTAAGAATCTTGCCGCTACCGTGTTGCGATTAGCTAGGTAGCTCATTACATCAGGTCGCCAGTGTGTCTGAGCATCAGCGAATAAAGGAGCCGTCTCGACAAAATCGAACAACAAAGCCCAATCTGCTTTGCGTTCTGATTGAGGGCCATTGAATGGATTACCCCAGTATTTAGCCGTATTTTGCCATTCATCTGAAATGGAACCTAGATCTGCAGCATTGGGTAAAGGCACGTCTACAAACCACAAGTTCATTTGCTGAAACTTGGGCAGGTGCGTGTACTGATCCCTGATCTCGGGTCCAGAACGTCTAACGGCATAGTGCATGCCGAACTGACCAGGCGCGCTGTACGGGACCATCATGATTTCGTAAGGAGTTGCAAACTGACGGTTCATCCAGAGTGGGTTTGCCATGTATTCCCCAGCCCCTGCAAAGTAAGGATTGGCATTAGGGATAGGACGACCAAAGCCATCAAATAGTTGATTCGAAGCCGCAGCAACTTGTGGAGCCAACGGCTCTTGAAGAGGGTCAACTGTGCTGACCAGATTTCCTGCATTCAAGTAACCAAAGGTCGAAGTCGTATTGCCAACTTGAGTCCAATCCGTGACCAATCTCTCGTGTCCCAATGAGTAATTGAAGAACGTTTCGGGATTGGTTGGATTCATGCTACCCGTCCGTGGAGGAAGCATTGGTAATGCCGTTTGGAGAGCATAATTCGTCACACCAGACGGAATCAGCGTAGAAATAGGCGACAGATAACTTATGCCTGTTTCGCCTCCAGGCGGTGTTACCAACTCGCCGGTCTTGTAGCGAGACGCTAAGAAAATCGGACGAGAAGTCATTGTGGGGACCGCGACATGCATTTGATTAAAGGCATCCCGATCATCCATCTCACGCGATGACTCTCCGTTAAAGACTGTCAAATCAATCGACATCCAATCAACCGTTAGATATGGATTAAAGGTTGGATCATACGGAACATCTGGATCTGCCAAACGTTGTAAATATGCTGCGCGGACATTTTGATAGGTTCCGCTGGGATACATATTGTTTGCTGTCAAAACCGCATTCGAACGATCGATTGGTACATCAGGAAACCGATCTGTTCCGAGACTAGCGAGATCAACCCAACTGTCAGGCAATACTTCATCTTCGTCAGCAAAACCAAATGTATTGTCGGAACGAGAGCCCTGGGTGTCCGCGCTATTGAGCCGCCGAGTCGGTAAATTGGCTGCCGTAAAATACGGGCTCGCTGCAATGGGATTAGGATAGGAAATATTCAATCCTACTCCATCTCGGAATATTCTTGGGTTACCGCTGCCATCATCCCTCCATGCATTCGATGGTGCCTCAGCGGTACAAATTACGCTAAAGGGCTGCCTGATGTTAGCAAGCCATGGCGCGTTTGCATCCGTATCATTCATCAAACGGGTTGATACCGTGTTACCTTCCAAACTGATGAACTGCAGCGATGGTGAGTATATAGGACGTCGGGTCACGTCGGACATATCAGCTTGCAATACCCGTGCAGGATAGAGGGTCCCCTCGAACTGGTTGTGAGTCAGCGAACCGAAATGAATACGTGGCTTTGGTCCAACAACGAGATACGAACCACCAGGAATCTCAACGGATGGCACCTGCGCGACAAAGACGCACCGATCAGCGGACCCCGCATTGGCAGGAATCATGTCGGGAATCAATTGAGATGGTGTAGGTCGTTGATTCGTAAACCATATAAACCTGTCGAAACCGCGAGCCATTACGGCACTCCCAGCAACCTCATAATGGAGCCCATTGCCTAAATGTTGCTCCAAGAAAGAGGTTTGGTTTATGTTGCTTTCACCTGTTCGCGCTGGATCTGTTTGTCCCACGACAGCAGGATCCGTTGAGTGTTGGTGTGTGAGCGTCGCCGCAGTGCCTGCCGCTAAGCGGGTTTGCGGATGCTGGGATGCGTTAGCTGTGTCATAAACCTCCGATATGGCGATCCGCCAAACTGGTTGTTGCCCCCATGCTGCCGATACAGGAGCCATACGAGACAGATTTAGCCGTCTCTCTCCTCCCACCGTTGAGTAAAGCGACGAGGTACCTGCAAAGGTCGGGTCATTGAGAGCTCCAGTGGAGCGGTTCACAAATAATTCGATCAGCAGACCTGCATCTGGGAATCGATACTGATCCAAATTGTCATCATAATTGGGATCTTCCGCAGCGGGATCATTGATCTTCTGACCTTGAGGTCTAGAAGAGTTATCCATGTTCGTGTCTTTTAGGTTCTTGTTGTGATAAGCCATGGATTCTGTCATCAGTACCTCTGGCATCTCCATACCCCACACGACTCCAATATAGGTTCTATTCGCTACGCCATTGACTGTTTCTAATGCATGATCAGGAGCCCAATAAGCAGGCCTTCCCGCAGCCGGTGCTCCTATACCAGAACCAGCTCCAAACGGAAGAATGTCGTATTCGAATCGTGTCATCACGCTATCTGCATCGCGATAATCCACTACGTTTACAGCCCACTGAGCAATCGATCGAGCTCGAATGGAAGCAAGCTCATAATTTGTCATGCCCCCGATATTCATGCCATCAAAGATGAAATCCTTGGGGATCACGAGTTGTGCGAGACAGTAAAGATTTCTAGCGAGCATTTGTCGACCGGCTAACGCACCGCGAAGCGCAGTTGCTCGAAATCCGGTGGCTCCCGAGGTCCTCACAACTTGAGATACATCTTTTCCATACGAGCTCTGCTCATTTTCAGCGTTGCCTCGGCCCACACTCCCGTCCGCAGTGTTGGCGGGAAACGACGCTCTAGAATTCACCGAACCGATAAATGGTGCGGCAGTCGTCGCAACCGGATGAAGCTCATTTTCAAAACTCGTTAGTTCAATGGGCTCGTCGATGTCTCCATTACCGTTGTTGTCAAATCCATTGCCAAAAGGACGATTCAAATCCATTTTCAACCCCTTAGAAAACTCCATGGGGAAAAGCTCGGCAATCGCGGCATAAGTCAACGCGGGATCATCAGCAGCCGATGGTGGATAAGCTACATTGCGATATCGCTGCGAATGAAGCATCTGAATAAAGCGAATGTAGCTTGGTACTCCGCTCTCAACCGCAACCACATCGCCACTGCCGTAGTTCTTGATCGTCTTGAATGCAGCACCCATCGGAGGATGTCTTAGCTCAGCACTTCGTGTGGTAACCTCACGATTGATGGACGATACATTACCGTAAGAATTTGGAGCTTGTAGATTGAACTTGTTAAACATATCCCGAAGCCGAGACGGATACGCTTGAACGTCTGCATCGTATCTACGTAAAATGGCTTCGAGATCTTTCAGGCCGAGGGGATCATCGCTTGCCGAGACCGCCATGGCATTGCGGTCGTAGGGATCATCCAGTGTCTCAGAGAGCTGAGCAGGATTGCCCGGTGAGTATGGGTTTCCGTCAATCGGAGAGGGATTAGCCATCACCGGGTTACCGAAAACATCAAATGTCAAACCGACCGAACCACGTCTCCCCAGCGGTAACCCGGGCATACGAGCATTTGAGAACGCCAGACGCTGCTCTCGCTCGTTCACTTGACTTATAGGATCGTTAGCGAACAACGGACCATGTTTTCCAGGAACACGATCTAAAGAAACGTCGAGATAATTGATCGTCGGATACTTGGCCCCTTTAAATCGCCTCGCTCCGTAAAGCTCATCAAAGAACGAAAAAGTATTCGTCCCAGACCGGGTCAGATTCGTGATTTGCGCCGGAATACCATAATTAGTACCGTTAACATCCTCGTCCTTAGTGAACACCGTTCTCAAAGAAATTTCGGCAGGACCCGCTCCCATTCCTTGTGAAACGAGACTTCCAAGTCGCTTCGCACCGTTAAATGCCGATGCATCGAAATTCGCCAATGTATGGGATCGATCACCCGCCACGTTGAGGTTAATCCGGGAATCCATATCCTCAACTAATAAACTGACCAACGGCCTCAATCGACGACCATCCGGCGAATAAACAATACCAAGTCCAGGATCGACCCAAACACTATCCGGAATTCCGTCACCATCGTTGTCAACATCCCACGGACCATTGATGTGTAGCCGCACATAGCTTTGGAGTGCCGTGATTTCCGTTGGAGTAGGCGGTGTAGACCAGGTCGTTAGGTTCAAGCTGGGGTAGCCCGCATAGGGAACAAACCGCGGATTATTCGTAACTAAAGAGCCGAATCGAACGCTCATAATCCGTCCAGTCGAAGCGTCGATCAATCTTAATAACTCCGCCACATCAGCAGAAGACAACGCACTTGGATTGCCAAACACGTGACTAATGTGATTGATGACAGCAGGTCGGTGAAACGATGGCGTAATAGAGGGAGCTCCATTAAACGATGTTTGATGGGCCAAGAACATATCCCGATAATCAGGAACATCTATTCCTTCATTGCTCGCTCCATACAATCGCAATTCTCGATGGTCGGTACGGCGAGATCCAATCCCCTCAACCCCGACCTGAGAATTGAAACTATTGGTTGCCATGATAAGACTATCTTTCAAGTAGTCATAGTGTGGCAAGATTGCAGGACTGATTGGCCGACTGGTGCGCAGTAAGCGTCTTGCATCAATGTTCCCGAACCCGGGCACCGCAGTTGGTTGCCCCATACTGTTCGGAACTACTGCAATATCCTCTAAACCTATTCCAGGATAATTAAAGGGGGCATCGTTAATAATCAGCTTGTATCCGACCATATTTGCTGCAGTTGGTGCAGCTAATGTTGTCTTCGCGTAGAACAAGGTTGCCGCACCAAATTCGGCGATCCAATCATTGACGCTTCGAGAGACGGAACGAATCGTACCGTCAGCGGCTAATACCTCACCGGTCACCCGCATGTCGCCAACTTCGTTTAGATCGATCAGTACGGAGTACTGAATAGAGATAAAGTCGGATGTTGCTCCGACATTTGGACGCCAAGATAGCTCGGGGATCGTTGCAATGTTAGGGTTTGGAGTCGCTCGATCTGCCCGCCCCACATACTTGAGGATTCGAAATGTTTGCCCTGTAAGCGGGCCTTCGGTAAAGGTCATGAGTCGAGAATTGTAGTCGTTCTCCATGTCACTCAACGGACCGTTGGTTTCCGCATCACGTTTGAGCGATAACTTGATCAAGTTAACGTTTCGCTCTGGATCAGGAGGAGTTGGGGGTGTCGTCGATGAATCACCCGCCGCACTAACTGCATAGTGAATTACCGCATCTGCCCCAAAATAAGCAGCAGCCGTTGTGCGAATGGCATCGGGACCATAAATGTCACCAAGTAGATTACCCGAAGCGTAGAACACCGAGTTTTGATCATTGGTTCCGCGCAGCAGTTGACGCAGAACTTTATCCGCGGCCCCCATTTGCTCGAGATCTAAACGAGAATTCTGCGCTCGCCTCTTGATCGCTTGGCTACCCGCAATCGAAGAACTAGAAGTTACTACGTAGGTCACCGCTAAAAGCGAAAACATCGCCAACATCCCAAGAACGATCAGCAGAACCAATCCTGTTCTGTTTTGTTTCTTCTTGCTATACCTGTACATCATTATTCTTTTCCTCTCTCGTTGTGTGTGTGGAGAGTTGGAAGCTATTTCTTAACATTGAGTCTGCGTTCGTAAACCGTGACGACGTGGCTAAGCAGGGTGGCAACAGTGGGAACCGTTGGCTCCAAAGTTGTTGGATTCATAAGGGTGGGCGGGGCGGTGTTGGTTCGTTTGAAATGATCTAACTCGTGAATGGTCCAGTCCCACGGAGAACCAGCAACTCGAACACGCCTTGGGAACGCGTCTCCACCCGTCACTCCGACAATTCGGTACCAACGATGCTTTTCTCGAATGGGACGGTCTGGAGCCGCGGGATTAGAATACACGTATCTCGATAGCATGATCCAATCACCGACATTGACCCGTGCGCTAACGTTTCCTGGATCATCCACATCGGCGGCTGTATTACGGTAGGCCCCCAATTCCACTTCAAAGGAACCAGACACACCCGACTCTAAACTCATGTGCGTTACCCTGGCTAATCGCTCCGACTGAGGAACAACTCCATTCGCCGCAAACGCAGGATAGTCCGATTGCTCCAGTTCTGTGCCAGATAAATCACGCACGTTTCGTCGACCAAATACAATGATGTTGACATCGTAGTCTTCAGGGAAAAACTCCATGGCAGGTAGAAAGGTTGCCGAGGGAGTATCTAAGCTCAATGGATTCACAATCGGGGTTTCTTCAGCCGGTGTCATCGTGACAATCCAGGATTGAAAGCTGGGATTCTCTGTCCCTTTTACGATCTGAGTGTAAGCCGGAATGTTGCCCACATCGTCCGGCAACTGGAACTGCCGATGAGTAGCTGTTCGATCTTCGCTCTTATTTGCGTTGATGTCTCTGGAGTCGCCACTAGCAATGAGCTTGGCAGGATCATTCCTAATCCAAGCCTTATCTAACCAAACCCTTTGTGTCAACGGATCCGACGGTGCAGCCATCGGTAACGAACTATCTCTAAAGCTCACTCTCAACAATCGCGGAGTACGAAACTCTGCCGCCCTAGGAAACTCCAGCGGGTTCATGGAGACTGGGTAGAGTTCATCGTAAAAGGGGAATCGAGATCTTCTAAAATTACCCCACGCCCCACGATAGACCTTTTGATCCGGTGCATCCAAACGCGGTATCTTCAACTGTTCCGCAAAAAAATAAGGATCAATACAAAACCCCTGCCCCAAAGCGCGATTTTGAGCCAATGCCACTTGCTCTCTCGGGTTGCCATTGAGCTCTCCCGCCGACAAAATGGAGTCCATATGATAGCGATACAACGAAACATTCCTGGCAGCATTGCCATCATAAAGCCTTTCGAGCGAGCCATAGTAGCTCTGATTGGTCGCCCCTAACGGTGCCTGCAATACCCAATTCGGCTCGCTTGAAAACACCCATCCACTATGCGATAGATTCGGACTCGTTTTCGCATAATAGTCATCAGCCAGCACCCAAGGGCGATCAATCGAGGGCTTGACCATCAAGTCCCCTTTGAACGACGCCAAGGTATTTGCACCTGTGGCTAGACCGTGGGAAATTTGATAACTTTGCGACGCTTGACGAGCCGCGAAAGGAACCATCGCCGCGATCCCAACGAGCCCGACCAATATGATCCCAACCGCGAACAGCACCTCGAGTACCGTAACTCCACTCCGTTTCGAAGATTGATTCCAGTTTCGGGAAATCAACACAATCTGTTCTCTCATGGTTCTCTCTCCTATTGCCCTGTCAATTGTTGACCGAGGACGCTCTGACGCGTGAGTCGTAAAGCTTCCGAGATGGTGACTTCCGACAGAGGTATTCCGAGCAACTCCGCCTGCGTTAAAACATCAGCCGCAGGGGCAGTGGTGATGGTGGATGACTTGCCGGACACTCGAACGATGTAAGTTCTTTCATCAAACAGATTTGTCCCTACGCCATCCGCCAAAGTCGTAAACTTGCGAACTTGATCGATTTTACCGATGTGCAAAAACAAATCTTCAACTGACTGAACCGGAACAGATGTCGATGCCAACCCATCTCTCCCATTAGCAAAAACCGTACTCAAAGTTCCCTCTGGTCCAAATTCGATGTAAACAGGTCGCAATTCTTGTGGACCGGGTACCGACGTTACATACAACCAATCCGAAGAAAACCTCGCCCGACGATCTCTACCTCCACCAATACTGCCTTGATCCGCAAACCCGCTCAATGACAAGTCGATGCACATTGTGCGAGGCAATAACAACACCTTAGAACTAATCGGTTTTGGTTTTGGATAAATCGTGAACTCTGGAAAAACACCGATCGGCGAACTCGATGGAATGGCTAATTCATCCGAGTCGCTTGTGGAATTCGAGCCAACGCAGGTAAACCAAAAGTTCGTCCCAGTGTTGCCACCTGGAATCACTTCCGTGATCAAAAAACGAGACGAACTCGTTCCGAAGGAAATCTCACTTCCGGGAACTAACTCCATTTGAAACGTCAACAGATCTCGCAAATTATCTGTTGACGAAATCTGAAAGTAAATTCGACCAGCTTGCGGATGTGGACCGCCCCCCCCTGTGTAAGCGGAGCCATCAGTCCTTACGATTTGATCGCCAACCCAAATCGGCCCCATAAGGGTATGACTTCGAGGACGAGGTCTCTCCGCCATACTTAGGCGCACACAAGTGTTATAGGGTACAAAGTTTGTATCCAATGGAGCACCCGCGGGTACCGGATCGATAGCAGTCCCAGACAGAAACCGAAATGGTGCAGTTGGAGTCATATCAGCTATATTAAAGAAACCATCTTCATTTCTATCTAAAGGAATAGAACTGACTCGCTCCAAAACAACCGATACGTAATTATTTGATCCAATAGCCCGTGCCTGCGCAGAATCAATAAAGTTGCGAACCAACGTCGCCGCCTGGGTTGACCTGCGATCCAAAAGTAATGATTTGACCGTGGGTAACACAATTGCCGCAATCGCTACCACAATTGATAACGTTACCAGCAACTCAATCAATGTCATACCAACGCGTTTACGGATCATAGCGAGTTCGCACTTCCGTCAAAGTTCGTAATATTATCAGTTGACACTAAACGTGGATTCGTCCACTGGGCGTTTACTCCACCTTCACGAGGGTCATGAATCATCGGATCGTATGCGGCGTTTGGGCCGGCCGGTGCTTGCAAAAAGCTACCCATTCGCATTGATGCATCTGTTCGAGGAGCCCACGGATCACAAATCAGATAGGGTATTGCAGGCACTCCCGCAGGTAATTCAAGGAACGGAAGGTCACAAACGGAGTAACTCGTAGTATTGGGCAAGGGCCATCGAGGCGTCTGAACGACCGATGTGTAACGGTCAATTTCGCGAAAATTCAGACCAAAGAATCCGTCTGGACCAGCACTCACAACTAATGGAGGTGGAAAAACCCCAGGTCTCAAATTGGTATTGGTTGTTCTCCACCCCGGATCTGCTTTCAGACGGTCGTATGGTTCTGAGTCTACCGACACGCTTTGGGTAGCTTGATCTACAATTGCGCTGTTTAGCATATCGGGATAGTTCTTCCCTCCAATTTGAAATCCAGTTGGCCAACGAATCCATTTGATAGGCCCCCCAAATGCATCGACAAACTCATTCAATCCGTCCTGGTCTGTATCCGCGATTTCTGATTGATCGAACATTTCCAAAGCAGTCGAACCATCAAATTCTGAGTCAGCAATAATCAAAAACAAAAGTTCTGCGTTAGCATTTTCTGCATCCCAAGGACGATAAGTCTCCGTAAATGGAGGCGGTCGATTGATTGTTCGCTCCTTCAAGGTTTCAAAAAGTCGAACCGCTCGGGATGTTGTCGAAGTCGCCCTAACACCGGGCAGCGGCGGCACAAAAACATCTAAGGTTCCATTAACGAGTCCAGTAGGAACAGACTTGATAACGAAAGGATCCATCGTAGACAATTCATCAAACCAAAAGTAAGTCGCCTTTAGATCGTCGGGATGATCAGGCATCTCCGTGCGTATAATTTCACGAAGCATGATCAATCGAGCGCGTTCAACCAACTCTTGCTTTGGACGAGCACCAGGAACAATTCGTGGCACAGCTGTCGATGGTATTGCAAGCGGAACTGGATAATTTTCGTATTCAAGCAATCGCGCACTTAGCACATCACTGATTTTCTCAACGGTAGATCGGCTTTTTTGGTTTTGAGACTCTACTCTCGCAGCTCTATAGGCGTAGATAAACATACTTGAGATTGTTCCCAAGATACCGATTACCACCAGCAATTCGACTAGGGTGAACCCTCGTGTGGCTTTGTTGCTATTGTTTTTCATAACTACCTCGTTCCACTGGATTGCACTTTTCGCACAGTTACCAATTTATTGCTAATCCCTTCTGTCAAATTGACTATTGATTCTGACTCACCATAGGGGGTTCAACACAATTGGCCACATTATCAAGGAACGTATTTTTGGTGCCGTGCTCGGGGAGCCCAAATCGTGCCCCCAAAGCTGTCTCTCTCACAAACTGCGTAGTTGCAGTGTTAAATACATAAGCGTCTCCTCTTACTGAATGCCATACCGCTGGAGCTGTTGTCGAAGGCGATTGGATGAATGGTTGTGGAAGACGACCTCCGTACTTACCATCCAAACCGCTCGCCAAAATTTGAAATGTATTTGGATTCTCGTACTTTGTTTTAACTGCTCCAGGACCTTCAGGCGTTATGTTTAGCAGCGGCCTAATGGCACCGTCATTCGACATAGGTGCTAAGTTTGCTGAATAATACTGATATACGGGAACAGGAGTAGGACGGAGTATTTGGTGGTAAGTCCTGCTATCAAAGTAAACAAACGGATTCCCCGAAGTGCTGGTCAAATATACCGGGAACAAGTCGTTCGTTAGCCATGCTGCGGGTGGGGAGTTAGGAAACCCGCGGTTAGATTCGTCAAAGAAATTTAACTGCGAACCCTTAAACTCATAAAACCCATTTTCGCGAGACGGATTGTAATCCCATACTGGCGCAGCCGCCGTTCCGACATTGACGAAAGGCCCTCCTTTGCCCGTAAACGGCTTTTGCTTGTTCGAACTAAATCCACCTAAAAAGAACACTATTGCTTCCGCTGGATCCATTACGCGACTTTCGTAGTCACTCTTGAACAGCCTAGTTTGTCCCGCCAATGGAGCCGCCGTAAGACCGGCATTTGCTGGGTTTAACAATGCAAGCTCAGTTGTTAAGATCTCGGGGAAAATTTTCCTAAGGTGCGATTCAATCAGACTCCACGAACTACCATCTGGCGGATAATCACCGTATTGCGACTTGTATTTCTCGACGGCGTCTTCAATCGATTGCACCTCCATCTTCATTCGCGAACGATCAAAGGAGACCCTTGCCGCAAAAATTGCCGGTAACGCAAGACCAGCTATCACCGCAATAATGGCGATCACGACCAGTAACTCTGTAAGTGTAAAACCAGAACGACCAACCTTAGATCGATTCCATTTCGCTGTTCTTTGTTGCAACATGGCTTGCCGCTCTCCTCTACCCTTCAACAACTAAATCTTGGCCTACACTGAATAACACGTTTTCATTCATCTCGCTCCATGACAACACTCGCCACGGAACGCCCAGTCGCTATGAACCTCAACTGAGCTAAGTCGTCAACAAACAATTACAAAATCTCTCTTAACAGATTCGCAACCTGCGCTGCGAATCATAAACATCAGAATCGGATATTCAAACCTAATCCGCGATCTCTTACTTCTTGCCGCCGCCGCTCAAGCTGGTGATCAATTCGATCAATGGCATGAACAACGACACAACAATAAATCCAACCGCAACCCCTAGAAACACGATCAACATGGGCTCAATCAATTTGGTCAAACCCTCTGTCATCACGCGAACTTCTTCGTCGTAATTGTCCGCAACCTTGTACAACATGGTGTCTAACTCACCCGTCTCTTCGCCCACGTCTATCATGTTGACGACCAAGTCATCTATGACCCGCGTCCGCATCTTGAGCAAATACCATAGTGACATCCCAATAACACCCAAGCCGATCGCTAAACCACTGATCAACATGATGTCCGAACCACTCGCAGACCCCTTGGCCTGCTTGCCCTTGGCAACACCCTGCGCCGATGTAACCGCAACCGACATCATCATGATCCCCGGGAATGCACCCGTCCAAGCCCAATAAAACAACGCCATCGGATGAAATCCCGGTACAGAGTTCTCCTTCATCGGCTTGGCGATAACATCCCCCTCGCGAATCGCCTCGATCACTTTATTAAAGATCCGCTCAAACATCGCATTACCCGCGGTCTCCCGAGTAATGTTGAGCGCTTCCAAAATGGGAACACCTGAAGAAATCAACGTTCCCAACGTCCGAGTCGTTCTGGCCAAAATGTTCCGCTCTATCAACGATCCGAAAATCGGCACCTTGATAATGAACATGTCATAACCAACTCGACCATGCTTGAACTTGCGTATGATCTTGCCAATCAACCAACAACAAATCGGCAACAAAATCATCAACCAGAAATACTTCACGACGTAATCGCTCATCGCGAGCAAAAGAACCGTCGGAGCCGGCAAATTGAGCTCAAACTCCTCGAACATCTTCTTAAACGTCGGAACGATAAAGTACATAATACCGGCCAGAATCAAGATGGCGACTAACACCACCGCGACCGGGTAAATCATCGCCCCCTTGACCTTACGCTTGAGCGACTCCGCACTTTCCAAAAACTGAGCCAACCGCTGGAGAATCGTTTCCAACGCACCACCGGCCTCACCAGCCTTGATCATGTTGACGTACAAACGACTGAAAACTTTCGGTGCCCTCGCCATCGCTTCCGATAACGTCATACCGGTCTCAATGTCCTCGCACACGTCCTGCAACGTAAACTTGAGCCGCCCAGGCTTCTGGTTCTGCTCCAAAATCTTCAGCGATCGCAAAATCGGCAAACCTGCATCCTGAAGAATCGATAACTGACGTGTGAACTGGCATATGTGCTTCGTCTTGGCCCCACCAATTACAAAGCCACGCTTCTGCTTCTTCTTGCCACCAACCGCGGCCTGGGCTCCCTTTTTGAGGGATAACTTCGTGACGAAGTACCCCATCTGGCGTATGGTATTTTGTGCTTCTTCCTCGTTGAGTGCCTCGATGACGTCCCGGATTTCCTGACCCGTTCTGTCCATCGCCTCGAATTGATACATTGGCATTTTGAAGCTCTCCGCCTAATTAATTAACATCGCGCGACGCCAGCTCTCGTTGCGAACTGCCCGTCTGATTGTCATTCTTAGAGTGATTTGGATAAGTGCCAAAGAAAAAGGCAAAAGTTTCTCGTTGGCGAAATTTTTTGGAAAAGGGTTGTTTTGTCGGGCCGAAGGCAGTTGGGAGCGGGGGGGCGCTAGCCGGGCGGTTGGGGTGTGAACCGGGCGGTCGGGTGATGACTTAATTGGGAACGAACCGGGGGCTCGCGCGTAGGCCACGTACCGGCCTTGTGCCGGTCGAGCCATGACTGACAAGCTACAAACGCACGCCCCCCCTTCTTCTGCTCTTTTCGCATGGCCTTCGGCCACGCGAAAAGAAGAAAAAAGAGGGGGATACTGTCATCGTAGCCACTCAGTCACGCTTCCATCGGGACAAGCCCGATGGTGAGCCCTATGCTTTAAAACCGCTCAAGTAACTTTTGGAACCAAACTTACTGCTTGCAAAATTAGCCGGGCGGTTGGGGTGTGTACTGGGCGGTCAGGCGGTGACTTAATTGGGAACGAGGAACGATTGAGGGCAATCGTTCTACTTTGCTTGAAAACGATTGAGGACAATCGTTCTACTATGGTCTAGCCGTCTAGGACGGTTTCGCGGACCACCTCCTCGGCCGAGGTTAACCCTTGGAATACGAAGTCCTTGCCGTAATCTCGCAATGAGATCATTCCGTATGACTGGGCTTTCTTGCGTATGTCGTCGGTGGTCGCATTGACCAAAATCATGTCCCGCAAATCATCGTTCATGATCATCAACTCGAATAACCCTATCCGACCCTTGTAGCCGGTGTTGTTGCAGTTGTCGCAGCCTTTGCCTCGGTAAAACTTGTGCTGCTTGGCCTCGGTTTCACTGATTCCGAGCTCCGCTAACACTTCATAAGGCACCTCGGTCTCCTCGCGGCATTTGGTGCAGATCCGACGTACCAACCGCTGCGCTAAAATGGCTTCCACCGTCGCGGTGATCAAAAACGTCGGTATCCCCATGTCCTTCATCCGCGTGATCGTGCTCGGCGCATCATTGGTGTGCAACGTGCTAAAGACGAGGTGCCCCGTCAATGAGGCTTGAACCGCAATTTCCGCCGTCTCCAAGTCCCGAATCTCTCCCACCAAGATGATGTCTGGATCCTGCCGCAAAATGGCTCGCAAACACGACGCAAACGTAACGCCGATGTCATGGTCGATCGGAATCTGAACGATTCCGTCAATATCGTACTCCACCGGATCCTCCGTGGTAACGAGCTTTTCCGTGATCTCGTTCATCTCGGACAATGCCGAATACAAGGTTGTTGTTTTGCCCGATCCCGTGGGCCCCGTCACTAACACAATACCGTTGGGACGCCTCATCACGGTTCGAAACTCAGTCTTGGTCCGCTCGTCCATGCCGACTTTTTCCAACGACAAACTTACGACCGTTCTATCCAAAATCCGCATAACCACGCTCTCGCCGAACATGGTTGGCAAAACACTCACTCGCAAATCTACGGGGTGACCACCCACCGTCAATTCAATACGACCGTCCTGCGGCATACGGCGCTCGGCAATATCCAAGTTCGCCATAACCTTGATACGCGTGGTGATGGCAAACGCCAAGTGACGAGGGGGCGGCACCATCTCATAGAGCACCCCCTCCGATTTGATCCGAATCCGAAACTCGTCTTCGAATGGCTCAAAGTGTATGTCGCTCGCGTGATCCTTGATGGCCAATAGCAAAACCAAATTAAGCAGCTTTCGAACGGGAACGCTGTCCGCTAACGCTTCGGCCCCGTCCAAGTCGAACTTGTCACCCGTCAGCATACTGGCCTGCCGGAACAACTCTTCGTCCGCCGCTAACTCGGCAACAATTTTCTCAACACTCAATGAATCGGAGGAGTAGTAACGCTCGAGACTCGCTTTGATCTCGCGCTCTGGCGTCACCACCATCTCAATGTTGTAACCCAAGAACGTGCGCAACTCGTCTTGCACCATCAAATTCTGAGGATCACATGTGGCAACTGTTAACGTCTGACCATCAAAACGAACCGGAATAACCCGGTACATCTGAGCCATGGTCTCCGTCAACCGCTCCAGCAACTCAGGCGGAATCTGCTGCTCCGCCAACGAAACGACCTTCATCCCCATCTGCTCGCCAAGCGCTTGAGCGAGCTGATCGTCGGTGATCAACGCCATCTCTTCGGCTAGCTTGCCTAGCAAAACACCGGGCTGCTGTTGCTGCTCTTCCAACAGCAACTGCAATTGCTCGTCGGTGATAAAACCCATGTCGACAAAGATCTGTCCGATTCGTCGCGCAATCATTCTTCTTACTTCTCCAACTGATGGGTTTTAGAGGGCTTGGTTGTGTTTATGGGTTGATTTTAATTTTGGCGAGGCCTGCCGACGAGAAGGAACGCTCGGCTGTTTTGCTGTAACCGGGGGCTAGCGCCCTGCGGCTGGTTTTGGTGACGGGCAGGAGTGCCTATCCTACGCTTGCGTAGCCTAGCTGCCGTGATCGAATTCTTCTTCTGTCGATTCGTCCTCAATTCCCTTGCGTGCGTTAACGATCCGCCGTGCCAAATCGTCTGGTCGGTGAGCTTTGGCTAATATGTCCTCGATGACGACCTTGCCATCCTTCCACAAATTAAACAACGCATCATCCATGAGCTGCATGCCGAACTTTGCCCCCGTTTGAATGGCGGAAGTAATCCGGAATGTTTTGTTCTCCCGGATCAAGTTCGCTATACCGTTCGTGACGACTAGGACCTCATAGGCGGCCACTCGACCTCCCCCCACTTTGGGAATCAACGTCTGTGCCACAACACCGAGCAAACTGGACGACAGCTGGGTTCGTATCTGATCTTGTAAATTACCTGGGAACGCATCGATCAAACGGTTCACAGTTCCCTGTGCACTATTGGTGTGAAGGGTTCCGAAAACGATGTGACCTGTCTCGGCCGCACTGATCGCCGCAGAAATCGTTTCCAAATCCCGCATCTCACCCACGAGAATACAATCGGGATCCTGTCGCAAAGCACGTCGAATGGCTTCCGAAAATGATGGGACGTCAACCCCTACCTCACGCTGATTGATCGTCGATTTGATGTGATCGTGATAGAACTCAATCGGATCTTCAATGGTGATGATGTGGTGGTCGTGCGACTCGTTGATGTAGTTGATCAAACTCGCCAAGGTCGTACTTTTCCCGGAACCGGTCGGCCCTGTCACCAACACCAACCCCCGCGGACGCAGAACCATTTTGATGACGGCCTCTGGCAAGCCTAATTGCTCAGGGGTCAATTTGTCGTTGGGGATCTGACGAAGCACCATCGAGATGTTGCCCCGTTGTTTGAAAATCGAGACCCGGAACCGAGCCAGAGTTCCAAAGGCAAAACCGAAGTCAGAACTGCCTGATTCCTGAAGCTCTCGCTGACAACGCTCCGGTGCAATACTCTTCATCAACTGGACCGTGTCGTCAGGCTCGAGCACCTTGGTCTCAAGCTTTCGCATCCGACCATGTAGCCGAAAAACTGGCGGTTGTCCGACGACGATATGAATATCGCTGGCCCCCTGCTTTACGGCTGCCTGGAGAAGTTTGTCAATCAGAACAGTTGCCATGCTTGAATCCGAACTGCCAGCTCTGCGTGTTAAATCCTATGCAAAACCTCGTCCCGAGGCCTGAGTCTTATGCATGAGGAGATGTAAGGAATCGAAATGAGGAAAAGGACGAGATCCTACGTCGTAACCCGGCGTCTTTCTCGCAACAAACTTATCTTAGTTGTTCCGGGGGATAAAGTGAAACAACTGATGAGATATTCGAGGTTTTTTTGGCGGAAGAAAGCCAAAGGCAGTTAATAGCGGTAGGGCGCTAGCCGGGCGGTGAGGGCGTTGGCTGGGCGGTCGGGTGATATCTTGATCGGGAACGAACCGGGGGGCTCGCGCCCGCTCCGCTATTATTCGAATTGCCAAAGGCAATTAATAGCGGTAGGGCGCTAGCCGTCCGGTGAGGGCGCCAACCGGGCGGTCGAATGATGACTTGATCGGGGACGAACCGGGGGGCTCGCGCCCGCTCCGCTATTGTTGGAATTGCCAAAGGCAATTAATAGCGGTAGGGCGCTAGCCGTCCGGTGTGGGCGCCAACCGGGCGGTCGGATGATGACTTAATCGGGGAACGAACCGGGGGGCTCGCGCCCGCTCCGCTATTATTCGAATTGCCAGAGGCAATTAATAGCGGTAGGGCGCTAGCCGTCCGGTGTGGGCGCCAACCGGGCGGTCGAATGATGACTTGATCGGGGACGAACCGGGGGGCTCGCGCCCGCTCCGCTATTATTAGGATTGCCAGAGGCAATTAATAGCGGTAGGGCGCTAGCCGTCCGGTGTGGGCGCCAACCGGGCGGTCGAATGATGACTTAATCGGGAACGAACCGGGGGGCTCGCGCCCGCTCCGCTATTGTTAGGATTGCCAAAGGCAATTAATAGCGGTAGGGCGCTAGCCGTCCGGTGTGGGCGCCAACCGGGCGGTCGAATGATGACTTGATCGGGAACGAACCGGGGCGGGAAACAATTGAGACAATTGCTCTACTTTGTCGAGGAACAATTGAGACAATTGTTCTACTTTGTCGAGGAACAATTGAGACAATTGTTCTACTTTGGCAGGAAACCTCGGACCTCGAATTGTTTAGTTATTCAACGTCTCTTTGATAACCCGAGCAATCGCTAAATCCTCTTGCTCTGTCTTTTTGGCAGACCTGTAGACCTCGTCCAACGTTGAAATACCTGAAATCACTTTTCTTAATCCGTCGCAGTACAACGTGGTCATCCCCTGCTCGATGGCTTGCGTCCGAAGCTCCGCCGACGACTTGGCTGCAAACATGAACTCCCGGATCTTGCCGTTCACCACCATCATCTCGTATATACCAATCCGGCCGCGATACCCCTTCTTCTGACAATAGGGACACCCCTTGCCCTTCGCGAATTTGGAGAACGGAACCACCTCCAACGGTAAACCTGCCTCAGCCAACACAGGCTCCGACAAAGTAACCGGATGCTTGCACCGCGTGCAGATCTTCCTCACCAGCCGCTGCGCCATGACGGCGATCACCGAACTCGCCACCATGTAGCCCGGCACACCCATGTCCGTCATACGGGTCACAGCACTGGGCGCATCGTTCGTGTGCAGTGTACTGAAAACTAAGTGTCCAGTTAGTGAGGCCTGAATTCCCATCTGGGCGGTCTCTGTATCTCGCATTTCTCCGACCAAGATGATGTTGGGTGCCTGTCGCAACATGGCCCGAATGATCCGAGCGAAATCGAGTCCGATGTTGTGTCGAACTTCCACTTGATTGATCCCTGGCAAGTAATACTCGACGGGATCCTCGGCGGTGATGATCTTTCGATCGGGGCGGTTCAGCGCGTTCAAAGCGGCATAAAGAGTCGTGGTCTTTCCCGACCCTGTCGGCCCGGTCACTAGGAAGATTCCATTAGGCCGTTTAATCAAACCTGTGAAGATCTTGAAGTCGCGCTCGGCCAGCCCGAGCTGCTTGACCCCAACCTTGATATTGTCCTTGTCCAGCAATCGCATTACGCATGACTGACCATGATTAGTCGGGATAATGCTAACGCGAAGATCCAACTCCTTCTCGCCGACTGTCAATTTGATCCGTCCGTCTTGTGGTCGACGTCGCTCGGCGATATCCATTTTCGCTAATATCTTGATACGGGACATGATCGCCCCTAATAGTCTTCGTGGCGGTGAGTCTCGCTCCACCAACACGCCGTCGATTCGATACCGGATTCGCACCCGATCTTCAAAAGGCTCAACGTGAATGTCGGACGCTCTTAGCTGCACCGCTTCGGCGATCATGTACTGAACTAAACGAACAACAGGAGCGCTTTCATCTCCCTCCGCTTCATCCGCGGCAATTTTGTCTTCTTCTGTTTCGGTAAAGTCGATTTGCGTGTCCGTGAACTCCTGCAACATCGAGTCAGCCGATTCGCCTTCTACCTGACCGTAGTAGCGGTTAATGGCCTCTACTATCTGCTCCTGGGAACCCAATGCCGTTTCCACTTTGCGGTTCAAAATGAACCGTAGCTTTTCAATGGTCTCAATATCAAACGGGTCTGTCACCAAAACCTTGATGGAATCCTCTGCCTCATCAATGGGAATAACGTTGTTTTCCCGGGCCACCGACTCAGGTACCAACTGAATCACATGATCAGGAATTCTAATTGTGCCAAGATCGATGTACTCAAAGTGATGGAACTCCGCCAGTGCTTGGGTTACTTCGTCGCTCGTCGCATACCCGAGACTTACCAGGGCTTTGCCGATGGAAATATCCTGTTTGTTCGACAGGGTTTTTGCTTCGGTGAGCTGTTCGAGAGAAATGAGGCCTCTAGATAGCAAAAGGTCGGTAAAGTCTCGCATTGGTCGGTCCAGGTTGCGGCTCAGGGGAAACGAAGGAGCAGGCTGTAGTTAAGAGTATAGACAAGCAGGGGGTTGCCGGTTCGCTACCCCCAACTCTTCAAGTATATCGAGTTTCGAAGGTCCACCGCAAAGATGTTTTCCCAAGATGATAGCTTTTCTAGGAAACTCTTTCCTAATCGGTCCAGAGTACCGTCTGCTGTTCTCTCCGTTCCGATCGATCTGTCCGATCCGATCTGAAAAATCGTCACTCTGTGCAATAGTGGCAATTACGGCCGTGGGAATGGGGTTTCTGTTGTTTTCGATCGCTAGCGACAGCATTTCCCAGCTTCTTTCGACCGAAACGAAAAGGACGACGTGGGATTTCGGCGCCCGATCCGATCCGGCGAGCTACGTTTTTAATGGTCGTCACTCGACCATTTCCAGAGAAAGCGGTTAAGAGCGGTCCTATGAAATTCAGACTCACAGCGAAAACCAAACAATCTCGGCTCACCTCATGGCTCGCTTTTGGGCTTTTCGCCACCGGCACTACCACAGCCCACGCGCAAACATCGACGACAGTGCCACCTCGCGGAACAGAGCAGATCCCTATCTCGGTCCGAAAACCGGCTGATTTCTACTCCGGCCAATCCCGTGAGGAGCAATACGCCCAAATTAGTCAAGAAGTCGAGATTCTCGAACGTCAGCAATCGTTGCTTCGCCGAGTCGTTAGACTGGTATCTCCAACCGTCGTACATATCGAAGCGGTCAAAGAAGAACAAGCACCCGATAACGGCACCTTTAAATCGGCATCTCCGAAACGAATCGAGGAAGCCGGTTCTGGTTTCGTGGCTAGAATCTCTCAGAGCACCGTCATTCTGACAAACCGACACGTCGTACACGGAGCTCCACTTCATAGCATCCGAATCGAAACTTCGGATGGAGGCATTATCAACCCTCGCGGTGTTCTCGAAGATCCGTCAACCGACATTGCCGTTCTCGATATTGATGGGGTGGAGTTGCCCACCGCACGAATCGCTGACAGTCGAGAAGTCGGGATAGGCGATTACGTTTTTGCTGTAGGAAGCCCGTTTGGTCTCAATCACTCGGTCAGCTACGGCATCGTTAGTGCCAAGGGACGTCGCAATCTCGAACTAGGCTCGAAGCAGATTGTCTTCCAAGACTTTATTCAAACAGACGCAGCGATCAACCCTGGAAACAGCGGTGGGCCGCTCATGAATTTGCGGGGCGAGGTCGTCGGGATTAACACCGCCATCGCGAGCAATAGCGGCGGAAGCGAGGGGATTGGTTTTGCTATCCCAATTAATATTGCGATGAATGTCGCTCAACAGCTGGTCGAGCGTGGAGGCATCCACCGATCGTATCTTGGAGTCAGTGTCGATCCGGTCTTCAATAACCCAACTCGCTCAGCACCGGGGGCACCTCGCCCCAAAGGAGCTTTTGTTAAAGTCGTTCGCCCCAACAGCCCTGCTGAACAAGTAGGCCTGAAGTATGGTGACATCATCTTAGAATTCGATGGAAACGAGGTCGATAACGACGAACATTTGGTCCAACTCGTCGGCTTGACAACCATCGATAGGCCCATCGATGTTGTGTTTCTCAGGGACGGTCAGCAGTACAAATTAAGTGTCACGCTAATCCCTCTCTCTGCGGTCCAGAAGTAATCACCGCGGCCATCCAAGAACCAACCAGACGGCCCGTTCTATTGCCGCAGAAGGCAACTCAGTCTCTTTTGCGTATAATCGCACGATAGGCACGCCTGCCCGTCTGGTTCGTCAAATGTAGAATGGGCACTCCTGCCCGCTCCGTAGTACTCGAGTCGACCATTAGTGGCCGACCTACTTCTTATGTGATAGGCCAACGGAACTAAGTTTACAAACAGACGTCACCCTAAATTCCGAACCCGCAATTTCAAAAGTTATTCGGTCGACGAGGCATTTTTCGAGGATAAGGCAGTTCCTCTTGCTCGGGCAAATCCATGTCCGTTTCTAACTGCCATTGTTCACGCTCGGCATCGGTCGCGTAGTACTTTAACCAGCACTCCATATCGTTTTCTTCCAAGCAGTGCCAATGCAAGTAGTTGCGATGATCGGCGATTCGCTTTTCGAAAGATGGCAAAATATCTCGAGCGATCAAGCAGTAAAGCTGTCGGTCGCTCAAATGATCCGTTAGGTTCAGCACAACTCGTTGATCATAAAGCTGATCGATCGTTTGCCAAAGAATCGAGTGAACCTGTTCGTCAGTCAAATGCTCTGGATTCGGAAGCTTTAGCTCTGGCTCAAACCACTGGCTAATCGGCAACGTCGGGGCACGCTCCCACGCGAGAATCGATGCGAGAAACTCGTTCTCTTCCGCGAGCGACATGTGTCGCAGGCTGACCAAATCGACGGACTCGTCAATGTATGGTTCTAGTTCATCTCGCAATTGTGCATTGCGAAGCAAGAGATCGACTTCGGTTTCGGCTGGTAACGATTGAGACATGAAGAATACATTCCCGTTGTGAAATCACGAGCGACTACAAAACGCCGGTCGTGTGCTTGACTCATTCCAATGTATCCGTGCACGAATTGGTATTAAAGCGTCGACTTGAATAAATTCGAATTTGTCAAAGAGATTCTCGGAAAGAAACATGCAGAAACCGAAGAACCCATACCATTTGACACAAGACGTCGTCATAATCGACATAACCGTTAAATTCATCCTGCGTTGACTTTAAAGCTGTTAATAAACGAACGTGAAACGACTACTTCTCCTAACTCTAGTAAGCACTGCTGTCATGGATTCAGGCACTATTCGAGCAAACGATGGATACTTGCTCCCCCCTAAAGAGATTGTTGACATCATCGATGCCAAGCCTGAACCAACGTTGGCATTGAGCCCTGACTCGAAATGGGTCCTTTTTTTGGACCGTGATGCAATGCCTGAGATCGAGGATCTTGCCCGAAGATCGATCCCTTTGGCTGGAATGCGCATTGATCCAGCCAACAGCAGCTCTTTTCAGACTAGTTTTTATCGCGGCCTTTCCTTGCGTTCACTCGACAGTCCCAACGATCCCCCCATCAGAATCCCTGCTAATCCCCCGATCAAGATCTCGAGCTTGAGCTGGTCGCACAACTCCGACTGCTTTGTGTTCGTTGTCCAGCGAGATTCCCATCAGGAACTTTGGTGGGTATCGATATCCGACCCAGCCAACCCCCTCCTACTCTCGGACAGGCTGTCCACGGTGCTGTTCGAATTTGAATGGATGCCTGATGGAAAAAGTGTGCTGTGCGCCACGGTGCCCTCCGTTCGTGGAGCGGAACCCGCTAAACCCAAGTCACCGCCAGGTCCCACCATCCAAGAATCCTACGGCAATAAGTCGCCAGCACGAACGTTTCAGAATCTTCTGACCAATCCGCATGATGAGGAACTTTTCGATTACTTTGGTACGGTGCAATTGACAGTGCTAACTCCCGGTGAGCCGG